>Ga0131853_10003033_pt1 | contig 30129 bp, 43 predicted proteins | sample TergutLab28metaG_FD_92764 | JGI IMG/M metagenome (GOLD analysis project Ga0131853, IMG submission 92764) | Labiotermes labralis P1 segment gut microbial communities from Petit-Saut dam, French Guiana - Lab288 P1 (version 2) (version 2) | ecosystem: Host-associated > Arthropoda: Insects >... | reverse complement strand
CGAAATAACTTTTGGCCAGCTTAATGATGACCAATTAAAGGCTATTACCGGTAATATTATACTGGCAGGTATTGGCGGCTTAGCCATGCAAAAGGAATTAGCTGCTATAATTTTAACTCAAAGGTCGGATAGCAGTAAAAGCTTAATTGCCTATAAAGAAGTTACCAGCGGAGAAGCTAGTTATCTAATAAATAACGGCACTAAATTTATGGCTAATGAATGGGTAATGGCCTTTGATAGCCTTAATGCTTTGTATGCCATTTTAGGCGCTTACAATAGGCCTAATGCCTTTTTAAAGAGTGAGTTTAATGGCAGCTTAAATACCATGCTCGGCCAGCCTCCTAATTATAACGATAACGATATTAGAAACGCTCAAGGTTATGGCATTGGCTTTTATGCTAACTATGACTTTTTAAACATAGCTTTTATTGGTAACCTAGTTACCGGCGATGGCCGCGGCCTTAATGTATGGTTTATCCGTGAAGACCTAAAGAACCAAATTAAGGCGCAAACAGTACAGCTACTCATTAATGGCAGCAAAAAAATGCGTAACCAAGATTTTATTGCCATTGCTAATGTATGGAATGCCGTACTACGCAACTACCGTGAGCGTGGGTTAATAGATGATTTTACGGTAACAACTTTTACTAACTATGAAGATTTACCAAAGACAGATGAATTTGGTAACCCTAATAAAACAGCTTCTGGCTTTAGCACTAGCATACGCATACCGCTAGATATAGCTAAGGTATTAGGCGATATAACGGAGGTAGCTTAATGGCATGGGATAACGGACTAAGCACCAGCTTAGTATATTTAGGGGCCTTACTCTTAAACGAAAAGGCGGGCTTGGTAGATATACCCCAGCTGGCCCCAAAGCATAATGTGCGCTTGCAAAAAAATGTGCTGCCTACAGGCCAAACAACTACAGTGGCCACCATAGGCGAACCATTAACCATGCAAATTACCTTTAGTTTGCTAGACAAAAGCCTATTACAAGACTTAGATGATTTAATGGCTACTAACCTAAGCTTTGATATAGAGATAGCCGACAGAGTTACCGGCCAAATAGAACATAGATGGGCAGATTGTAACATAGCAGGACCACCTACACCAACTGTAGCTAATGATGGAACTGGTACGTCTTATACGTTAGACCTAAATATAGGCGGCGATAATGAAGCATTCTTTAGGAGCTTAAGGTCTTAATATGAGCGCACCACTACAAATGGCGCGGCGTCTACAAACAGTTGAAGAGCAATTAGAGCTGCTTATGGCCAATAACTGGATTATGCCGGCCAAAAGAACAGATAATAAAGGCACAGCAGACATTGGGGAAGGTAACCTTACGCCGGTTAATAGTTCTGTTAATGGCTTTACTAATGGTAGTGCAGATGGTTTTATTATACCAAGCAAAACAGGGTTAAGTTATATAGAAACTCTAACCCTGTTCCCTGCCTTATTGCAGCAAGTTAATGATTTAGCTAAGGCTATGGGAGAAGTAGTTAGTTACCTTGACGCTATTCAAAGCGGGTTAATGACTGTGGCCGGTGAGGGTAGCAGCGCAACCTTAACGGCTAGCATTATTGCAAAAGCCGGCGAATGGGCAGCCAATAGCTCTACCTCTAATAGTGCTTTAAACGCTCTTGAAAAAAGCATAGAGGCCTTAGCTAAGGAGTTACCATAATGGCTTACAGTTTAGTTATTAACACTAATCATAGCGTTAAGATAAATAATGGGCAAATAGCACTTAAAGATAGCCGGCTGTACTGCCTTAAGATACGCATGACTGAACACATGCGCGAGGCTATAAGTTTAGGGCAACGCGATTTTATTATATATATGGATTCCATGCTAAAACGCGAGGCTATGGTGTTAGGGATAGACTATAATAATTTAATCTATAGCTTTGAAGATAAAAAAATGAAATTTAATCTAAAGGCGGTAAAAAGTGATAGTTAGCGGTGAAATATTAAGGCTAATGCCTAATTTAACGGCAGATAAACGGCAAATTATAGAAGAAATATTTAACAAGCAAGAGGTTAATATGGGCCTAACGCTTAGCCGTGAACAAGGAGAACCATTATATGCCATTAATGAGGCTGTGGCCGATAGCATAGTGGCGCAAAATAACGCTGTACTGGCTAGCTGGCTTAAAATGGCAGAACTTTTTAGGAGTATGGAGGCCGGAGCCATTAACTATAATAATGGTACTGTTGTTGGTCTGCGCGCTAAAATGCTAAGTTCCTCACATATATTAGATTTTAAGCAGTATGTTACCAAAGTTACTATAGAAACCGAAAGCGGCTCACAAATTGTTACTAAAAGCGTTGAAAACGTGGTTTATATCGATGAAGATATTACCGATGAAGAAGAATTACAAGAGATTTATCTGCAAATTGGCAATAATTTTGTAAACTATGCTGATGTGGGCACCTTCCAAGAGGCGGTGGCCGATGATGATGAGGCTATTACCGTAACTGCAAATGCTAACAATGGCCAAGAGGTAGACTATAGCTTTAGCCTTGCCAAACCCATAGAGGTAGAGCTCATGGTAAGTTATTCTGTAGACGCACAAGAAGAGATACCTTTTAACCTTACAGAGGCAATTTATAACGCCGTAAATGATGTTATAAGCCAAACTTACACTAACAATATTGGTAAAAACCTTAATACACAAGATTTTACAAGCATAATGCGTAAAATTAGCGGCATAGGCAGCTTAAACATTAGCTTTACTAGCGATGGAGCCGGCGGATTTGCTAACGATGGCAATAGCGCAGTTATGCAGTACACCGTAGGCAAGCAGTATTTTTTACACTTTAACTTTGATGTGAGCAATATTAATAGGGGTTGATAGGGTATACTATTTTCTGTAAAAATTAATTTAACCTTTGTAGGCTATTTAAAGCCCATTCTATCTGCCTAAAAAATAGGGTAATTAAGCCTAAGTTAGTGCGGCTAAAGTTGTACTGCCAGTTATCTACAGTATAATCTTGGCCGCCTATGTTTACCCGTTTACCAATGCAGTTAGGAATACGCTCCGGCGGGATAATATCTACGCTACTTAGCATTCCGAATTGGTCTGGGTATCTTTGTACTACAGCGCAGCCCAGCAAGCTAGTATCTGGCAGGGCCGGCGGATTTGAGCTAGTGGCTACCATAAGTTTACCGGCAAAGAGTGATTGTCCTATAACATACACCTCCTCACCTCTATCTTTTAAAGTATTAGCCACTTGGATAGCTGTTAAATCTTTAATGGAGTGGTCTATCTTAAAGGGCAGCGCCGGCCCTTGCAAGCTAAAAAAGGGAATGTTAGCTAGTGTTTGGCCAGCACGCAGGGCCAAGGAGTAAGTTTGCATAGCGCCGGCCTGCGATACTTGAAAGTTTACTTGCTGCTCACGTGTTAAGTGATTTATAGCAAAGGTGGGAAAGCCCAGTAACAGGCCATTAAGCCAAGTAATACCTTTAATGTTTAATACCACCGTATTATCACCTACATTGGGTAGGAAAACGGCTTTAGGCAGGTTATAAATGGTAACATTTAGCACTAAATCTAGCTGGTTACGCATAGAAAGATTGCAGGTAAAGTCATAGTTAGAAACATTAATACCGTTAATGATTAACTCGTTGTTTTTGAGGGTTTCTCTTGCAAAGTTTATAACACTAGGCATAGGCAGTAGTCCTGTCCTAACTTGGTAATGTTAAAGTTAGCCCTTCGGTTATTAATTTTAAATATACCTATTTGCACCACATCGCCATTGTTATTAATGATAAATGGCTGCGCGTGCTCTACTATGAGAGTAATCTTGTTAAAATCATTACTTAAAACAAGGCTTTTACCAGCTAATGTAGCCTCTACCACAGAGTTATTAATAACAATGTTGGTAGCTGGAGCTTGCAGCACAAAGCCATTTACCATTAAGGTTTGTTCATCTGGCCTAATTCCTGTTAAATCTTCATAAATTAAATTTAACGCTAATAAATCCATCTTTAACCCCTTGCTCTATGCACTATACGGCTATGCGGTCTTACCAATTCGGTATCTTCAGGCTCGCCAATGGTTTCAAAGATTAAATCGCTAAAATCGTAATACCTAAGCGTTAGATTAAAAACACCAAATGGGTCGGCATTATTAACAGTTTCACTGGCATTTTCTAACAAAACTACACCATCTAACCTTGTTCCTATTAAGTGTAAGGGCGCTACCTTTTGCATGGCTTTTAGAGCCCGTATTAAGGCCATGTTGCTACCGGCAAGGCCGGTTAATGGGCTAGTAAAGCGGCAGCCGTTAAAGCTAATAGTAACGGGGGTGATATGGGTATACTGACCAAGCTTTAAGTAGGGCACCGGGTGCTCTGGTAGCATAATACCATCTTCTGTACTGTATTCTCCCCATGTAAAAGGTAAGGCCTGTAAAAATGAGGGCTGGCCATTAAAGATATTGGAGCTAAAAAAGAAGCTGCTTATACCCTGATTTTGCGCTGCAAAGGAGATTAAATCGCTCATTATTGCTAACTTTACCTATTAAACAGTTTGTTGGTTAGCAGGGTTAGCGATACAGGCATTCCAAAAGTTATGTTCACATTTACGAGTATCTACGCAGGTAGGGTACACGGGGCAAAATGGCACGTTCTTCTCAGCCTTAAGGGCCTTTTCTAAGGCGTCTTCTCTTTCTAAGCTCGCCCTTAGCTTACTCCTAATTGCATAATATCTAACCTCATAATCTTTGGCATCACTGTAGTGTATACAACGATATTTTAGTTGACAATCAATGGGCCTAAGACCTAAATTAAGCGCTAGCCTATAAAATAAAATTTTAAAAGTTGCTTTTAAACTAATATCTAACCTATTTTTCATGTTAATTACTCCTTATTTATAGCAAAAAGGAAGTTGTTAAATGAATAGCTAATAAATTTATTAGCTATTCCCTATGTAATTATAATATAATATATCATATCATGGCTAAGGAGGCTTATATATAGCTTTCATATTTGCTACCCTCTTAAATAGCCTCTTTTTCGGTCTGCTCAATAGCTTTTAAATCTGTTTGGCTATCCTTAGCGCATTTGTCGCATTCTGCCCTTGCCTGCGCCTCTTGCTCTGGGGTAAGCAGCCCCTTTAGGCTCATAATTGCTTCTAAAGCAACTTTTCTAATAAATGGTACTAAGTGCTTTTGCACCACGCGAATGACAAAAGATTTAAACATAATTAAACCCTCCCTTTGAGTATTCATAAAGGCCATTACAGCCATCATTTTAATTAATAATAGTAATTAACCAACTTTGTATATAACTAACAACTATTCCTATGGCGCCGGCCACTGCCGATATACGCAACAGTAATTTACCGGGACTAAGGCTTAGCTGGAAATCTTCCAGCTGGTTTAAGCGGCTATTAACATTACCTTTTTCTTTGTTAATAATTTGCCCTTCAAGCCAATCTCTAAGCTCTTTCCGTTTAACATTAAGATGTTGGAAATCGCGCTCTTGTTTGCTCTCCATATAATTAATATGCCCGAATAAACCATTTCCCGTACGACTGCATTTGTTTACGTAAATACCTAGCTCTTGGTTGATATAATCAACTTTTTTGGCTAATTCTTCGTATTTTTGACAGTTTTTACATTCAGGCATAGGATTATAGCCAACCTCTAATAAGTAACGGTGGCTTCTGCCATGTAGACATCGTTAGTATCAAATTCCCAGTTACCCACAATGGTTCGCCATAGCTCTACAAAAGTAGAGCGGCCATCTTCTAAGTGCACCATATTACTGCTGGCTATCTCGGTCAGCGTACCAACAATCATACGTGCATTTTGACTAAAGCGGTTAAATATCAGAATTTTGCTACTATTTTCGTCAATATCAAAGCCTTCATGCGTCATAACTTCACCATTGTTTAAACGCTGAATTAATGCCTCGCGCAGCGGTATATTGGTGCTTTCCCCCACGCTGGCACCAATAATTTTATCAAGTAATCCGGTGCCAATAGCTAAGGTATTACCGCGTTCACGAGAAAGCTTACGCTCTAAGCTAACCACCATATCGTAAAGGTCTTTACCACCAAAGCTACTAATGTCTACACTGCTACCATGATAGACATATTTATTGGTGACTTGGAACAGCGCCATCGGGTTTATTTCTGTAACACCGCCTACCGTTTCAGTTTGTCCCCAAAGGTAATGATTATCCATATCCTCTAATAGCGCTTTAGTGGCAGCCACACGCTCGTTAGTGAGCTGCCGTTGCCAGCTGCCATTTTCATTGGCAATAGTGTAATCGCGCTCATTAATTTTAATACCAATGGTTACCTCTTGAAACTTGCGCTCAAAAATAGTGGTTTTGCTAGAGATAAACTTAGTACCGCTATTTTCGGCGCGGCGGCTGGCCCTTTGGCCTATCGTCAAGCTGCGCGTGCCTAGCTCTTTGTAATCATGTGTATTACGCACTTCGGCTAGCATTTGTAACCTTGTGCCATTAATTGCACTGGTGTAGCCACTTTGCACCAAAATGTTGGCTACATCTTGCTTATATGTAGTTATACGGTTGTTAAGTGCCATTATTTAGCCTCCTCTTTAGCTTTAGCCTCTGCCTCAATGATAGCCTTTATAAGATTATCATTGCTAATATTACCTGCTACCGTAAGACCAAGCTCTCTGGCCCTTGCCATGCGCTCTTCGCGGGTGGCCTTAGCCCAATCTTTATCTTCTGTATCAATATCTAAATCTAAGTTTGTGCCCATCGGAGCAATTTCTTCGCTGCTTTGTTGCGGCGGAGTTACTGGCACGCTGGCCACATTAACATTAATGGTAATGCCGTTGCTGGTTATACTGCCACTAGTAGCGGTAAAAGTTACCGTGCCGCTTTCGGCGGTGGCGGTAATAAGGCCGTTATTATCAATAGTAGCAACGGTATCATCGCTGCTAGCCCAAGCTAAAGAACCTAAGCTGGCTCCGCTAGGGATAGGTGCAGCGCTAAGCTGCCTTGTTTGGCCAGTGGTCATATTAGAACTACTGCCGCTAATGGTAATGCCGGTTAAATCGGGCGGGTTAGTAGCACTATTGCTAACGCTAACAGTTAGCCGGGCAGCCACCACAAACTCATTAACCATGCTATCGCTCGCCATATCATAACGTTGGCTGGCAAAGCTACTACCAGTTGCTACAGCAACGGCCAGCTGTACATCGTCAGTAGGGCTAAACTCGCCATTTTCATTAATGGCCAGCATATCGTTTGGCAACACTGGCGTGTTATCTTCCAGCACCACATTAATAACCACATTGGTACCGCAAAGGGCTACCTCATTTTTGTTAGCGGCATTTTGGGTACAAACACCTACAAAGCGGCCATTACTGGCTAATCCTAATCCGGCGCGTGTGCGTACCGGTATTTGCTCCGGCTGGCCACTAAAATTACTATAGGTAGTAGTGCCGCCTGCTTGATTAATGTGGATAAAGCCAGCCCCTTGCTGTTCTGCAAATACTGCCTGTCTCATTATGCTGCCTCCTGTTCGTTAATTTTTTTAATAAATGCCTTATCTTGCTTAAAATAAAGCAATAATGGGTCTTTTTGCTCTTTGTTACGGTTAGCGTTGGCCACTGCCGCCGCCGAGTTTGCCTTAATTTCGGCTATTTTGGCCTTAGTAAGAGTTGCCCTATCTCTAAGTACATCTAGGCTCATGCCATCAACAATGCTCTCTTCTAACCCTTGCAAGTTGTAATACAGGCCACTATTAATTAGCAGATGTTTTAGGGTTGTAGCTAACCTTTCTTCACCAAGCTTGCCCTCTAAGGCTGTATTTAACCTAGCTAACGGCTTATAATCGCCATTATCATTAAAGTTAGCCATAACAAAGGCTTTAGCCTCTTCGGTTTCATTTAGTAAATTAGCGTTATACCGCTGCTCGGCCTTTGCCATTTCTACCGTCTTGAATTGGCTTTCGGCGCTGCCGTTTTGCTTAACCGGCTCTTTTTCGCCTTTTAAGCTATTAATTAATACCGGTAAAGCCTCTTTTAAGGCCATTGCTACAGCTTCGGCAACACTACTGTTTATCAAGGCTTGCGCCTCTTCTTTTGTCATACTAAGTACCTCCTCGATACTATTATTTAAACTTTTAATATTAGCGTCCCCGTAACGTGGGCTATCGGTGAGTGATAACTCTAAAAATTCACCTTGCATTACCTCGTAGTTATAATAAATGCCATTGTACATATAAGGGGCTTTACTATAGTCATACTGCAATACCGAATAAGCGCAAGAAACACTCCAGTCAAACTCATGCACTAAGCCTTTGGCTGTGCTGCTATCAAGCTTAATATTAGCGTAATACCAGCCATCGGTAGGGTTATAAAAGGCATTCTCTACTTTACCAACCGGTTTTTTATCACTTTTATGGTTAATAAAAACCGGTTTATCTTTGTAGCTATCAAGCATAGCATTAATAACTTCTTTGCGTACCAACCAGTTACCGCTAAGGCCATAACCCACAAGGCCGCTCTCCATGAATCTTGCTATATAGTTAGCCATTATCTTCCTCCTCCTTTTTAGGGTACATGATGGCTACAATTTCGGGGCAAGCCTCTATTTTGCTAGTAATATCCCTAGCTAGTTGTTCGGTATCGGAATTCAAGGCTGCCTTGAACTGTGTGTAAATATCAATTAAAATGGCGGGTTCGGCCACTAAGCTAAGGCCATTTACCACATCGGTCAAAAAGGTAGGTTTAGCGATGGCCATATCTAACACCATAGCGGTATAGGCCGAGTAAGCGGTACTTTGAGTAAGGTTGCTGTAGTTAGCAGCCTTAGCCGATATAGCGTCAATTTTAATGGTTTTACCGCGTTCTTTACCTACCATAACAAAAATATTAGCTAAGTCGTCTGGTGATAGGACACTAAAACTAGTATCCAGCTTGTACTCTTTATCACCAATTTTAGCCGTAACACCAAAAAAGTAGTTTAAGAGGCTTTTATGGCCAAATTGGTTAAGGTAGGCCATAAAATCGTAGCCAATACCAAAGGCAGCCATGTGGCATGTATAGGCTTGCAGTCCTTTTTCACTACTATCAAGTGGCTTATAAATAAGTTTTATTTTACTCATTTTGCCACCTTTTTGAGTAAATCAATACGGTCAATATACTCCTCGACTAAATCATAGCTGGCCGGTTTTTGGTAGGGGTCATAAGTATCCAAATCTTTACAAAGTACAAAATGGCTGCCAAGATTGGTTTTTATCCTTAAAATAGCTACCTTGCCTTGTACCATTCCTATTACTTCGTCTTTGCAAAAAGGCCTAGCTTCACTGCGGCTAGCCCAGCGGTAGTTACTGCCGATGGCCTTAAGTACGTTGTCATAGCTGTTTACGAAAGACTTTAGCTTGCCGTTATCAGTTATATGGCCAAGTTTTACACAACCTTTGTACATGGCGTTAATGGCCGCGTGGCTTAGGTTGGAAAAATCTTCGCGGGTGGCCACTAAGCTTAAAAATAAACAACCGTGTGTATAAATACTTGGATTATGTACTTTAAACCATTCATCTGTTTGTTTAATCATTTATAAATACCTCTTGTTCTAGTTTTAATTTAGCTTGGTGGTACTCTTCTTTGGTAATGAGTTCTAACCTAAACTCTTCCATTAGTGAACGAAGTTGTACATTAAAGGTTTGCCAGTGCTCTTTATCGCGGCCAAAGGCTTGCGGAATACTAAAGGTACGACCACTAAGCTGCGGCACTAACTTAAAGGCTTTGCGGTAAAATGGCATTAAAATACTACTTTGAATTTGCGCAATAGAGTGCTCAAAGCGCATTTGGTTGCTGGTTTTACCGTTAAAAATGCTGCTAGCATCTTTTTGCTCAAAGAGCACAGCCTGCGGTATGCCAACATCGCTAGCTATTTTAGTGCGTTGCTCGGCAAGTACATCTACATAAGTTTTTACATCTTTGCCTAAATTCACTGCCTTAGCGCCCTTAAGGAAGGTTATGCCAAAGTTAGTAGCCTCTTTTGCTATATCACCAAGCTGTTTTTCTATCTGCTTAGTGGCCATAATATCTGAGTCTTTTTCAATTTCAATAAAGGTTTGCTGGCTAATAAGGCCTAACGAAAAGATAGTATCAAAGAGTAAATCGTGCTGCGCTATAGTACGCTTAGTGCTGGCTGCTAAATAGATTTTATAATTAAACTTAACGCTAGGCTGTTGGTTGTTAATGCTATTAATAAAAGTAGCTTGCTCAAACTTACCGGTATCTTGGTTAAATATCAGCTCTATGTCATTGTCATTGCCATTTATAGGGTCTATAAGCTGGTTAAGTAAGGGTATTAAATCTGTTTCGGTAAGTATTTGCTGGGCTATAGCGTTATCTTTATCAAAGGTTATGCCGCTATCAAGAGCAGTCTTTATGGGCAGTAACCACGCACGGCGGGCGGTAGGAAAATGAGTGCAAAAACTGACCGTATCCATTGCCGAAGCCGTAGTAACGGCTTCTAGCATAGCCTTACGGTTACCTATAAGGTTGCTGGCAAATTCTTCTCTTCTTTTTGCTCTTGTAATCCGGCCATCTTCGCCTAATATTCTATTAATAATACCCATTTAGCGTCCTTATAAAAATCTTGCTACATAACTAAGGAGTAAAATTATGTAGCAAGAATTGGAGATAAAAATGAACCATTATAGACACGGTTTATTATAACGGGTATGCTAATTAAAGTAAACAATAAATGATTAAAGCATAAATATTTATTTATGCTATTAGTAAATAAAAAACCGCCCAAAGAGGGCGGTTGATGTTAATTAGCTTATGCTTAAATTTTTTTAAGCCTTTAAAGCACAAAATATTATTCTAGGGCCTTTTTTAGTATATAGGCGGATAAACTTAAGCCAGCCTCTTTAGCTTTTTGCTTAATAGCTTCTTTTTGCCATTTATAGCAAAAAGCTGTAATACTACTATCCAATGCTGTGCCTGTTACTGGCCTGCCACCTTTTTTTTAACTTCTTCTTTCATTTTAATTATTTAATATAGTGTAAGACATACTAATTATGCCAATTAACACTATGGTTAGCCCAAATAGCAAAGATTTTTTACTAAACTTGCCTACCGCTAAACTTAACATATTTAAGACTATAACTAAAACTAAAGCAAATATTATAAATCTCTACCCATCATAAATCCCGTCATACTGGCTATAGTGCATAATGGCCTTAACGTGGCTGGCAAGTGCGTCTATAGCGTGGTCATTATCGGTTGGTTTACCATTACGGTCGCGAAAGCGCCAACCTTTAATACTATTAGGGCTGCCGGAGGTGTCAATGTAAAGTTGGCTGGCAATAGGTAAGAGATTGCTCATAATTTTATCTACCTTACTTTGTGTAGCATTAACCTTAACAATGTGCATATAATGGCCGAGCCTCTCTAGCTCATCAGTGAAAAGCCTTGCCACAAGGCCACTGTTGCCGGTAGCCTCTATATAAAGCTTGCTAACATTAAAGTTAAGCAGGTAATTAATGAGGAACTCTATCTTTCCCTCTATATTAAAATCAAAATCGGCGGCATGGTTAAGCCACTCAATAGTACCATCGTTAATGCGTTTGCGGTAAAGTATACTTAATCCTACAAGGTCGCGGCCATCAAAGGCAGGGTCAATAAAGGCCGAAGTGCCGTAATCTGGCCAGTAGTTAATATCGATAGTGGCTAAGTTTTTAAATGGCGCGTAATCGCCAATAATATCAGTAGTATGGCCAAGCCAAATATGTTTATACAAATCTTCATCGGCTAGCCGCTGCTGCTCGGCCTTTACCCTTAAAACTTCGGGCAAATAGGGATTATCGGTGTAGTTTACCTTAATTACTAAGGCATTATCGGGTTTGCTTAGCACAAATTCTCTGTAAATAATATCATCATCGTGCATGGGGTTAAAGCTAATCCAAATTTCGCTGCCGGCAGCTCTTATGCTGGGTACTAAAAGCTGCCACTCGCTGGTTGTAATGGTATCGGCCTCTTCTATCCAGCAGTAGTTAATATTGGTAACACTGCGTAAACTATTTACTTGGTTGCCGCTTATGCCTTTAAAGATAAACTCGCTGCCATTAAAGCTAGTTATGCCAATATTGGTAACTTTAAAATAGCTATCTAGCTCGTATTGCCTAATTATATCGCTCAATAACTTGTGCACACTATCCTTGATACTCTTTTGCACGCTACGGGTGCACAATACACGCACTTTTCTTTCTAAGCTTATACGCAAGAGCAACCGCGCGAAACTTTCGCTTTTAGCCCCGCCGCGCCCACCATAAGCCACTTTATAGCGATAGGCCGAGTTATAGAGCGGCATAAAAACAGGAGGCACATTTAGTTTAGCAATATCCTGTAGTAAGGTGGCCGAGTTATCACTGCTATCGCCTAAAATGTCTTTGGCTATACCATTAGCCATAACGCTTAAGTCTTTAAGTAAACTACTTAACATCTATAATACCCTTAAGATTACTTATACCTGCGAATGGTACACCGATGTCTTTAATAGCTCTTGATGTAGCGGTTACACCGCGTAAATTACCTTCTTTCTGGTACTGTCGTAAATCTGCCCGTAGGCCGCGCAAGGTTACAATAAGGTCATATTCATTATCTATCACCTCTTTGCTAAAGTTATTACCATTATCATTGCTTAGAAGTGGCGCTATAGCCGGAGCTGTTTGCAAAACTTTACTAAAATCCTCTCTAACTTCTGTAGCTACATCTTTTTTGCTCATATCTATGGCTTGTTCGTATTTTAGATTATCCTTCCATTTCTTGCGCATACGGCAAGCGGTGCTTTGGTTTACATTAAGAGCATTGGCTACTTGGTTATCCTTTAAGTTTTGCTCAAATAAAGCTGCATATTTCTCTAATGGTATGTTTTTAGGCGCTGGCATAGCCTAATTATAAGTGCAATGCAATGCACTGTCAATTATTTTTGTGCATTGCATAAATGTTTATTTATGGCATTTGTAAAAACTTAGCTTGTGCAATAGTGAGTGCATAAGGCAATTATTGCACTGATGATAAGCTTGTAGCTAAAGAGCCGTTGGTTTAAACCGATTCATTTACTTGAATAAAGTATTTATGGCTCTAGTAAAATCATATTGCCAAAGACAAAATGCCGTCTTATGCGCGGCATATAAGCCGGTACATTGGCTATCACAATAGATTGCCTAGAATTAGCGCTTATAGAGGGCCAGCCTGATGTTAGATTAGCGCCGTTATTAATATTTTGCCAATTTACTCTCATACTTTGGCCTGTTCGGTTTTCAGTTGGTATAAAATCTAGCCTAGCTGAAAAATGTAGGCCACCCTGTGGCCTTTGTAATATGATACGAAAATCACGGCTAAAATCTACACCGCCATTTCTAGCAATAGCAACAGGAACATAAATATTTATTTATGCTCTTAGTAAATAAAAAACCGCCCAAAGAGGGCGGTTGAGGTTAAGTAGCTTTATGCTTAACTTTTTATTATCATATTTTATACACTTAAACGATAAAGTGCGTACTGGTTGAGCGATACTCCTTCCTCCGCAGCTTTAGCTACTAATTTGGCATGTAAACTTTTAGGCAACCTTACTACAAATTTACCACTATAGTCATCTTCATTAATAGGCATAGGCACATTAAAACCTTTTTCAATGCTAGTCTCTATCCAGAGAGACATAGCTTCTTGAATATTCTCACAAGCTTCGGTATAACTATGGCCATGGCTCATGCAGCCGTCAAGCTCACGTACAGTAGCAAAATAGTAATTACCAGTACCATCTATAATATGCCTAATAACAATATGATAAGGTAGTTGTAAGTAATCTTCCACAGTCATTATTGCTCTCCTATATGCCTAAGTATTTCAGTAACATAAACCCTTTTTATTGGTGATGGACTACTTGGAATGGTTAATCTTGATTTATTAATGTCATTGACAAACTGGCAATGCGAACCTTTTTGTCTAATAAAAATGTATCCTTTAGCCTCTAATACCTTGCTGGCCTCATTAAAAGTAATACCATTAGGCTGATTTTTCATTTTAGCAATAAGTTTATCAATATGGGCCATACTTAATAGTATCGTATTTAATACTATTTGTCAAGCGCTAATCAAATTAAAAGGTAGTAAAATATGCAAGAATTAATTAAGTTTAATAATGAAAATAAAGTTAGTGCATAATGAAATTTATCTAATGACTGGATAGCACACGATATTGTAATTTACGGATTTATAGACAGTTTTGAGGTTTTACTCAAATTTGATTAAAACCTCTACTAGCCATCGTTATCCTTGGAGTATCATATTCCCTAAAGGATAATTTCTACATGGTAATTGAAAATAATCTCGCGTCATAACCGCAAAAAAAGCATTAGCAAGTACATCATATCGTTGATTTGAAGAAAAATTACTAAGTAAACCATTTGATGGCGTTGAAAAAATTTCAAGGGCATTGGGGTTAGACCAGTTAGGATTAACCCAACCAAATTGTACCGGCCTTATATTTGCCCCGGGAGTTGTAATTAATTGGTTTTGGTTGGGATCTATCCTATCCGGTATTATATGATAGCCAACATAAAGCCGTGCTGTCATCATCGTGGCCGGATTAGCTGGCGGTTGCGATAACCTGAAGGCGAATAATGTTGGCCACGCATTATCAATTATTGGCCAATTACTAGCCGTATTTGGAAAAACACTTCTTCTAGTATCTTGAAAAAAATCTGGATTAATATATAATATACTGCCAGCCGAAAAAAGAGAACCATTAAAAGTGAATACAAGTCTCCTGAAAGTTGTGCCACCAAATGTAAAAAATCCACTACTAACAGTTGCGTTGTCTAACATTAATTTAACCTAACCGAAAATAATTCGCCGGGTTTTTTAATGCCAATATTAATACCTGCAAAACTCGGTATTCCATTATCTAAAATTAACCCCCTTAATTCAATATCATCATTTATAATTATACTGCTAGTTCTATTATTTGTTATTTCTACAATAAAATTATAATTACTTGATGCATTAACAACAATATTTATATCTTGATTTATATTTAAATGGCTACTTATATTATTAACAATGCCTTGGTGAATACGCGCCCCATTATATGTAAAAATCATGCTATCATCTGCAATATTAAATGATAATGCACTCGCACTATGACTACCTGCAATACTAATAATAATAGAATTATCGTTTGGCCTAAAATCAATACTATCTTCTATTCTATTATCATTACTTAAATTACAGCCAAAAATTGCCATTGCGGCCAATAAAACACATAATTTACTTAAAAATTTCATTATTTAACTCCTTTTGTCTTTCATACTACCATTGTAAACTACTAAGTAAATTTTGTCAAATTAATTCGCAAATATTTTATAAATGTAAAATTATCTATAAAATATACCATAGAGCATTATAAGTAAAACATCTAAGCCGTGCGTATCCATACGCTACCACCGGCAATAATGTTAGGCACGGTGCTGGTAATATTTGCCCATACGTAACTAGATGGAAAACCCATACTACTTGGAGTAAGTCTGCCGCTAGGCACACCAATAACGAATCCGATTGGAATGGTATATAAAGGCCTATTTTCCAGCACTTCCACTCTATTTTTTAGGCCTGCTATGTCTTGTTTAGCTACTGCCAGCTGCGTTTCTAGGGTAGATATACGTCCATCTAAGCCCTCTTTAATGGTTACTGCTTCATCTAGTTTGTTAAGTATATCTTGTATACCTAAATCGGCTCTTATGGTGGCCACAAGGTTATTATAGGTTATTTTACTATCCACTCCTGTAAGGGTACCGGTATTAACAAAACTTATCCCTATTGGGCTGGTAATGTCTGGTAATTCTCTAAATGTTGTGGTGCTCATATTTTCTCCTTGTTATGAAATAGTTACTATCACGCCCTGTACGGTTGTGCCGCTATATAAAAATTGGTTACAAAAGCCTATAGCCCAATCCACTAAGCTAATGGCATTTTCGCTACCTAAAGCAGCATAATTAGCACTAGATGGGTGCAGGTAATAGTTACCGCTATCGTCTACATAAAGCTTAACCCGGCTCTCATCAGGGTTGACTATTTCTAGCCCTATGCTGCCGTGATAGCGGTTAATAATGTTTATACTATTTGCCCCGAAGAGAACTTTAAGGATTATTAAAATAAAGTTAAAGCTGCCAAATTTATCGAGGTTATTAAACACCTCTTGAACAAACTCACGTGCTATATCGTTAGCAATATAATCTATATGCCAATGTTGTATAAGCATATCTAGCACCCAACCTTGTAGCTTGCCATCGGTCAGAAAGAATCCCTCATTATCGCCATAAATAGCCAGCGCTGCCCTGTTTTGTTCTTCATAGAGTGGCTGCATAAAATCGTTAAACTTACTTCTTTGCAAAAAGCTGTTTCTCATAACAACTATTATAAAACATAATGCAGTTATTTTAAACAATGAATAACTAAAGCATAAATATTTATTTATGCTTTAGTTGGGTTACTCTTTATTACCAGTATTGTCAATTTCTTTAAGCCGCTGTAGTAATACGGCGGTTACTAAATCGCTAAAGGTAATAGCGCGCCTAAAGGCCTCTATTTTATAATTTGTATATACCTCTTCTGGCAAACGCAAAGTTATTGTTTTTAATTTCTTCTCCATTTTAACCTCTTTCATATTTATTTCTAATTCATTTAGACTTGAGCTCTTAGCCATTAAAGAGCTAAGAGCAAATTTATTTAAATTTAAACCTAAGCTTTCGGCAGTAAAATCTATTATACTATATAGTTCACTACCTATCCCAACGCATACTTTTTTAATCATAGCTATTCCTCCTTTATGTCTTTTATTTGCCTGTAGCTTTTGCCCTCAAACTTAATCACTATCTGCCTATTACGGTCGGTAATGCGGTCGTATACATCTGCTCCCAAGTACATATCAATACCCATCGCTACTATGTTGCCGTCTTTATCAAACTTTGTACGGCCAAAATTGCTTATGTAAATGGTAGTAAGGAAATTATTACGGCGGTGTTCTACCAGTTCATAAATTTCATTTTGGTCATTTTGGTTAAATTTACCATTAGCGTAGGCTTTTACCGCACGGTGCAAATCTTCTATAATTAACAACTGACTGTTAAGGTAAGTATGGTTAAGCCTATCCTTGCTGGTAGCCTTGAGGTAACCGGTGGTAAAACCTTTGCGATAGGCTTCAATTACTATACGCACGGCCATTGTTGTCTTACCGGTACCCGGCGGCCCATAAAAAGTAAGGCCAATACCTTGCTCAATATTGCTAGTTAAATTGGCAATGTAATCGCTAATATCTAGGTGGCTTACACATATCAGGTGAATTTCACTGGCTCCACTTTGTTTGATGATGTTATCTTTAAAGTCCGAATATTTATCGGCTTTAAGCTTTAGAGCATGTTTTTTATTCTCTTCAGATTGAGCTCTTTCAAGGCACTTAAGACATTCGTATTCGCCGCTATACACGCTGCATTGCAGGGTTATTTCACCGCAGATAAGGCACATTATCATATCTTTCTTTACATGGCTAAGCATATTATAGGTCTTCTGTATCTTCAAAACTGTTTCCTCTTATTATTTTTTTGTTTTTTTCTTTATCACGTATAAACCAGTCGCAAATGCGTTTGTAGTCGTTCTTATTTCTTTTGGCAAATTCTTTAGGATTGTTGCCAAACCAAAGCGCAAGAGCAGTTATCTTTTTCATCGCCTCCTCTTCCCCTTTGGCAGCTACCAAAATATTGTATTCCTTTTGCGTTAGTTCTACCGGTATATCAAATATCAATCCATCAACTTCGGTAGGCTCAAAGGTTAAAAAACCTTGAGCTTTACGTTTAGCATATTCATTTTTAGGGGCATGGCTTATTTTTCCTTTAGGTTCGGTAGGCTCAAGGGTTAAAGGCATTTCTTTCTGCTTAGGGCAATCTAATCTAAGCTCGCAGCTGCTGCATGGCTTATGGTTACAACCATCAAGTACCTCACTTGGGAATAAAGCCACTCTTTTACTTTGCCCCGAAGCCGCTTGCGGCAAAGGGGGCTCTTTCTGTTTGTTTTGTTTTATATTTTGTTTCTTTTTTTTATGTAGGTCATTTATGCCCGAAATTCGGTCAGATGTGTCCTCTAAGCGGTCAGATTTATCCGAAATTCGGTCAGATGTGCCCGATTGATTATTATGTACTTCTATTAGCTGGTTTTTGGTAAAGGTTAAATAACCGCATTCAGTTATTCTATTTTTCCACCTTCTTAGTGTTCTGCCATCTTTGTCTATGTTATATTTTTCACAAAAATAAGCAGTATTTACATAGCAATACCCTTTGGACGCATAGATACCTAGCAAATCTTTTAAAAATATAAAGCAACACCTTATGCGTCTATCTTTCTCTGCTACTTGCATAATTTTAGCTATCTCTTCTTTAGTCATATTACTTCCCACATTGTAGTTCTTTTTTATTAATCATTAATTTAATTATCAATTTATGTTAATTAATATAATGTAATTAATTTATAGATACAAAATAACCTATTCTTAATGTTATTAACATGCGTCATAGGATACCTCTGATTATTAATTATGGCATTAAGTAGCCCCACAAAATTAGGGCTACTTATAAATTAGTAAATTTCTAATTCTCCTTCTTGTTTATTTTGCATATACTCATATTCTTCTACCTGTTTTTTACAACTGCCCCAAATATCGTAAATAAACTCTAAACTTTCTTTTTCAGCCTTACGGTAAATATCTCCGGCCTTTTTAGCAGTGAATAAACTGTACCTTACTCCTTTATTAAGTATATCCCTAAGATCTAACAAAGCAGCTAATTTTTCACTTTCATCCGGTACTGTAGTGCCGTCATTAACCGGCTGGGTGATGACAGGCTTAGAGGATTCTTTTTCCGGTGATAGTTGAGTAACATCTTTAGTTGCTAAATAAGCTGGTTCTAGTTCCGGTGTTACATCTTTAATCTTAGCTTTTGGCAATGAATTGGCAGATATGTCCTCTAGTTCTTCAGTAGTTTGTAACCCAAGCATGGCCTCTGGGCAATAAGTACGCACAAAAAAGGAGGCAGCACGGTAACGAATCATTTGCTCGGGCATACTTTGCCACTTACTGCCCTTTTTGTTAAGCCAACCCTCTTTTACAATCATTTCCCATGTAATCCAAGTGCCTTTTACCTGATTATTATCACTTTTTCGGGTAGCTACTAATCGGCACTTTAGGTTATTACCCGCTTCACCCTCTAGCTCGAAGTCTATGTTTTTAAATTTACCGCAGTTTTCTATAAGTACAATAGAAAATTGGCCGCTCCAGCTAGGCATACCATCTACCACATACATATTTTGTAATACCATTAATGGCGGTATATTTGTCCGCCGCGCCACATCAAGGGCAATGACGCAATTAGCAATGCCTTTTTCACCCCTATAATGAGATGGGACAAAATCACTGGCAACTAGCAGCTGTGCTTGTCTCTGCACAAATGCAAATGCTTCGCTATCTGTCCATATATTAGCCAATGTATTACTTTTTTGTGGTATTTCAGATAAAGATATATTTTTAAGTTTTTCTCCATTTACTGTCATTACCTAACTCCTTTAATAGTTATTCTTTCATTAGTGGTTGTTTTACTATACTGTTGGTACAATCCGGCAGCTTTAATTGCTTCGGTATCTATACTCGTACAGCTTCTTAAGCTCTTTTCTATTTGCCATTTACCAGCCTTTACCAGTAGCTTGCCCTCTTTATTATCATTAATACCTAGCTCTTTTTGTGCATTCAGCACAGCTAATAGTACCGCTTGCTCGGCCTTAGCCTCTGTTTCGGTCAGCGGTTTAAGCTCCTTTTCTTTGGCTAGCCGTGCGGCACGTGCCTCTTGATAAGCCTCAATTAGCGGCTCGGCCCCGTCAAGGGCAAAGGTATAACCCATCTTAAGGCTGTCTTTAAGGGTATCTGTCTCGCACTCTAGGCCGCTCGGCTCGGGCGGGGTTTGGTTTTTTAAATGTTGCTCAAATAAACATGCCATATTATACAATTTTTTGCATTCATCATCGTTACGGTTAATAATGTAATAGGTTATTTTGGCGGCCACTTTGTCGTAAGCGGCCACTAAAAATTGCCTAAGGCCAGTAACAAGCATGTAGTGCTGGCACTGCCACCAGTAGGCTTTAGGCAATTCTCCTCTGGCTAGCTCCTTATTGCGGTAGCTATCAAAGGTTTTAATCTCTAGCCCTACCTCGCTTTGTAGGGTTATGCCGTTAAGGGTAATTCCGTACGCGGCTACCTCATCGCTAAACTCAATGTAGCCGTCAAGGTTGGCACTTAAAAAGGGCATATCTTTTCTCTCTAACATAGGTATGCTGTCGTAAATCGTAAAGTCTTCACCGCTTGTTAAACTAAAGGTGTTTATGCCGTCCATCAGTGTAATGCCGTCTGCAACAATTTGGCCCATAACAACGGCCTCTAGCCGGTTACCCGCCTGCGTTGCCTCATTGCCTGCAAACTCACTTGACTCACCCGTTTTTTTAAGGTATAGTGTTAATGGGCTGGCGTATTTGCTAGCCCCCATTAATGCCCCCGCTTCACTTCCGCCAATATGTTTGCTACGGGCGGCTAACCACTCGGCCTCGTTACCTTCTTTAGTTACGTTTAGCACGGTAACAGGCCATTTTTTTATAATGTCGTTAATTTTGTTCATCGTTTTCCTCTATTTGTGGGCAATTATGCACGCAATCTTTGCCCAAACATTCTTCGTAAATGCACGGCGGGGTACAGTCTCTGCAACCATCGCACTCTTTACCGCCTTTCACGCACCTGTAGGCCATTTACCTTTTGCCCTCCAGTCCGTAATAAATTCTTATTCTGCCCATAAGCAACCAGTATGGACCGCCAGTAGCATTATTAAATTTAAGCTTCATATAACACCCTCCATAGTTATTGCTTGTAGGGTTTACTTCTTTAATGGCTTTGGTCACCCGTGCTCTTCCGCCAATATATCTGCTCATTAATTTATACTCCTTATTAACCATTTAATTAAAGCGTTAAGTCTATTTGCCCTCCGTTTCTTACGGTTATAACGATTATAGTAAATACTTAGCATATATCGTTTTTTATTCATTTAATTACCCCATCATTTGTTTTCTAACATCATCAATTACGCTAAATAAATACTGCACAAACATATTGTCTTCACCATTTTCTTTGTCATTATAAAGGTTTACTATTTCTACCGGTGTTAAGGTAGCAGCCCAAATCTTGGCGTGCTTTAAAAAGCATGGCCGGCAAATGTTTAAGTCTTCATCATTAGTGTATAAATCGTAGCCGTAGCTATCATTGCTGCCGCAAATCGGGCAAAGGTCATCTTCGTTCCCGTATGGGTTAATTGTTTCTTGCATTTTTAAACTCCTCATAAGTATCGCTTAGCCAGTCAAAAAACCGTTCTTTAACTTCTTCCCGCCACTCTTTGTATTCACCATAGTTATCAAAATCACTAGCGTCAAAATCTTCACTGAAGTTTTCCATCTTTTGCTCCTCTATATTTTATTTTAATTAAGTTGTTATTTAAAGTATTTACCGTTTAATTGTGCGCCTTGTGGTTTACTCCTTGTTAGTTATTTACTAAACATTTTTAATCTTTAAAATCGGGGAATACTTCCCTTATAGCTACACTGCTAATAATGTAGCGGCGGCGCAGTTTAAGACCGTTGCCATCGTTCATAATAGTTGCCCTAATGACCCCTCTATCGCACATAGCAATAATGCTAGTTGGGCTTGGGGTACCACCCAGCAAGCGGCTAAGCCTGCTGGCACTGTAGTATTTAACTTTTTGTTCCATTAATTTACTCCTCTATATTTTATTTTAATTAAGTTATTGTTTAAAGTATTTACCGTTTAATTGTAGCCGAAGCTCTCCTTTTTTTGTAAACATCTTGTTTGTCAAGATGCTTACAAATATTATGTACATAATATTTGTGTTAAAAAAACTCATTTTTGACTTTACGGCCATATAATAAGTCATATTTGATTTTTTGTCAAGTCAAATATGACTTATTTATCGATAATTTTATTAAAGGATAAAGTTATGAATGTATTTTGGACACAATTTGATGAAATTATTAATAGTAGAGGAATTAGCAATAAAGAGGTTTATTCGGCTATTGGTGTTCCACAGCCTTCATTTTCAAGATGGCAAAGAAATGATGAATTACCGCCAGTTAATAAAGTAATTGAAATGGCACAGTTCTTTAATGTTAGCATTGATTATTTGTTATTAGGTAAGCAAGTTAAAAACCGAACTATATTACCTTCAGCAATTACCACTATTGCCCATAAACTTACAAGTTTAAAACCGGAGCAACTAGAGGCCGTTTCATTATTGGTAGATGGCTTTATAGCTAAAAACCAACAGTTAAGTAAAGCGGCTGGCGCGTAATTTAAGCCATACCTATACAGGCCTAGTTACGGCCTATATTTACCTATCGCTACCAACCGGCCTTAAACTTAAACAAATAAAAAATGCGTATATAATTAATTGAATATTATATGCGCAAAATACACTATTTACGCATTATTGACATATTGGCCATATATGACTATAATTTAGGTGTGGAAGTAAAGCTTACTAAGCAGGCACAAAGTTATTTAGATAAATTACCTAAGCCTGATAAAGTAAAGATAAATAACGCTATAGATGGTTTAAAGCAAGAACCGCCTTTAGGCGACATTAAGCAGTATAAAGGTACTGGTTATGATACTTGGCGGCTTAAGGCTACTAGTAAATACAGAATTATTTATGAATACTATAACAACAGTATTGTAGTAACGCATATTGCACCACGCGGCCAAGCTTATACCAAAAAAACAAGGGGGTAAAGATGAGTAATATAGTATCAAGAGAAGAATTACAAGGCTACCTAGCCACTATGCCTGAAAGCAAACTTAATTTAATTAGGCCACTCTTAGTTAAACTTTTAAAACCTAAAAAGTTAAAGCTTAATATTAAGCCCGCTAACCAGCATGAAAGGGCAACATCTAAAAAAATAATGGCCGAATACATAGATAACCCCGAAGGCTTAGTTACGTGGGAAGATTATAAAAATGGTGTAAGAACTTACAATGAAAGTGAAGAATAGGCTTAATATTAAGCCTGCTAACAAGCAGGAAAGAGCTAGGACGTGGTTACCTAGCTCTTTTGTAAAATATCGTTTAAAATTTTCTCCTGCAATGTTAAAACATCACTTAACTGGTCTTTAGTAAAGCGGGTGTACTTATCGGTCATATCGGTATTAGCGTGCCCCATTATGGCCTTTATTTTGATAGGGTTAATGTTATTTTGCACAAGGTGTGTATTAAAAAAAGCCCGCCAGTGGTGCGGAGGCATTTCGCCAACGCTTGCTAGTTTAGCGGCATCACGCATAACTAAAACTAACCTTGTGCGGGAATATGGCTTATTGCCATAAAAGCTAAAGATATAGTGGTTACCGCCAAAGCCATTAATAGCCGTTATAGCCTTAATTAAGGAGGCAGGTAAGGGTACTATACGGCTTTCACCATTCTTTGGAGTGGTGCGTTTATGAGTTGCTTTAGTATCATAGTTGCCATTTACGCTTATCACCTCATCTTTAATATCAACATCGCAATGCCTTAATGCTAAAAGCTCACCAAGCCTTAACCCTGTACAGCAAGCAGTAATAAATAGTAAACGATACTGCTCACTACTCTCGGCCTTTTGCCAATTTTTAAGGCTAAAAAAATTAACAGCTTCATTATAATTGATTAATATCTTCTCTTTGGGTTTATCAATTAATGGTTTAGTCCGCTCGCAAGGGTTTTCTTTAATTAAACCTGCGTCAATAGCTTCTTCAAGTAATATGCTAAGCACACTTTTAGCACTATTACCAGTTTTACCGCTTAGCCCTTTATCAATAAAGCTTAATAACCACTTGTCAATTTTTTTAGGGGTAATTTCATTTATCTTTAGCTTATTAAAGTATGGCAAGATATGTGTTGTAAATAGGTTGCGGTAGCGGCGTACTGTACTTTCTTTAATACCTTGTTTACCTTTAACTGTACGCGATAGTTTACCTTGAACATATGGGCATTTATCCCAAATGAAATAGTCTTTAAAGAAGTCTCCAAATTTGGTGTCTTGCTGGTTAGTAAAACCTCCAGCTTGATAAACTTCTTGCAGGTAGGCCATTGCTTTAGCTTTAGTTACTTGGCCAGTGCTTCGGCGGTTCAGACGCTCACCATCGGTATTATACCCTTGATAGTACCAATATTTACTAGTGGCTATTTTAAATAGTGTGTAAGGTTGTTTGTATTTACCCATAGTTAAACTACATTGCTCACAATAATGCTCACAACTAATTTTTCAATAAAGTAAATACTTATATAACAACAACTTAAAAATGGAGGTGGCGGGAGTTGAACCCGCGTCCTAAAAGGCGATATTTAACCCTCTACAAGCTTAGTTTATTATTCCAATTTTAGATAGCACGCGGTCAATAAACAATCCTGTGTTACCCTAGCTTAATAAATTGTCCCTATAAACCCTTAGGCAAATAAATAGGTTAGCTTTGGTTAAGTTACAAACTTATAAAGCCTCAAAGCGGCGTCTTTATAAGCCCGTAGCCGCACTATTAAGCAGCTAAAGCCAAGTTAGGAGCAAGCTCGAAGCTTACTACATCGTTCTTTTTGGCAGTTAAATTTTTTGCACAGTTTAAAGAGTTGCACGCTCTGCTTGCCAACTAAACAGCGACATCTCCTAGTCGAAAGCCAAAACACCCCCATTTAATATTAACTACTACATAATATACAAGCTATTAAGCAAAAATGTCAATAGCTTGTTACTCTAAAAAATTAAAATAAATATTTAAATTGCCGAAATAAGGTTTTTAGGGTCGGTAATCGGCGGTATCATATCTATATCGTGCCCAATGTTATATTTATTGGCCAAATCGTAAGCAAGACGTAAAACCGAAAAATCTTCTACTGCAAAACCAACCGAATCAAAAATAGTTACCTCATCGGCCTTTTCACGGCCGCTCTTCTGGCCGTTAATAATCTCCCACAACTCGGCGTGTAAAACTTTGTCCACCTCGTCTTGGGTAAGCTGCTGTAAGTCACCTTCTATTAAAGATTGCTCGGTAAATTCTACCACCACTTTACCGCGGAAAAGCAGCTCGCGTTCCAGCTCGGTTTTGCCGGGACAATCCCCGCCCAGCCCATTAATATGCTGGCCGGCCTTCACCCAATCGCTTTTAAGCACCACCACATGTTTTTTACAGGCGGTACAAACGGTAATTACATCGGCTCCCGTTACGGCCTCTTCGGCGCTTTTACAGCGAATAAGCTCTAGGCCCGCACCTTTTAAATTACACTCAAATTTATCCATCGCCGCCGGGTCGGTATCAAAATAACGCACAGTTTTGATGGGTAAAACAAGTTTGGTAGCCTTAGCCTGAAACTCGCTTTGCGCCCCAGTACCTATAAGAGCCAACACCGCAGAATCTTTACGTGCTAAATACATACTAGCCAGCGCGGCGGTAGCGGCCGTTCTAAAAGCTGTTAAGATGGTCATCTCCGAAATAAGCAGCGGGTAGCCGTATTTAATTTCCGAAAGTTGGCCGGTAGCCACAACGGTTTGTTTGCCGGCAGCCGGATTATCGGGGTGGCCATTAACAAATTTATAAGCAAAATATTCTTTATCGGCCGTAGGCATAAGCTCTTGCACTCCGCCCGGCACGTGGGCCGCATAACGCGGCGATTTATCAAAATCCTGCCAACGGCTAAAATCGCTCTTGATATAATCTATCAAATCAAGCATAAATTTATCAAAAGAATGTTTTTCAACAATTTTTTTTAAATCACTAACAGTAACAAGTTTCATCTTACCCTCCTCTTAATCTTAATGATACTGTAGCCGCAAAGCTACAGTATTTAATCAAATAATTAACTAATTTTTAGTTGTTTTAGCAATTTCGGTTAAACTGCTGGCCAAACCGGCCAAACTTTGTATTTCGCTGGGGATAATAAGCTTGGTCGATTGCCCTTCGGCTACCTGCCCTAAAGTTTCTAGAGCCTTTAAAGTTAAAGCAGCTTGCGAGGGACTAACTTTATTAATGTAGTCAAGACCCGTCGCAATGGCCAACTGCACTTGCTTAATCGCCTCAGCTTCACCTTCGGCTTCGCGGATAGCGGCCTCTTTTTTAGCTTCGGCAGCTAAAATAACAGCGGCTTTATCGGCCTCTGCCCTTAAAATAGTGGCTTGTTTTTGTCCTTCGGCCAGTAAAACCGAACTCTTCTTTTCGCCCTCGCTCTGCAAAATAATTTGCCGGCGTTCGCGTTCGGCACGCATCTGCTTTTCCATACTATCTTGTATATCACGCGGCGGCATAATGTTACGCAACTCTACCCTTGTAATACGAATGCCCCATGGGTCGGTGGCCTCATCAAGGATAGAGCGAATACGTGTATTAATAATATCACGGCTGGTTAAACTTTCATCAAGCTCCAGCTCGCCCACAATGTTACGCAGTGTTGTGGTGGTTAAATTTTCTATCGCACTTAAAGGGTGAGCTACACCGTAAGCGTACAATTTAGGGTCGGTAATTTGAAAGAAAACAATGGTATCTATTTGCATAGTAACATTATCTTTAGTAATAACCGGCTGCGGCGGAAAATCGGCAATTTGCTCTTTAAGCGAGGCTATTCGGGCAATACGATCCACAATAGGCCACTTCCAGTGCAAACCAACTTGCCACGTGGTTAAATAAGCCCCAAGTCTTTCTATAACATAAGCTTGCGCTTGCGGCACTATCTTAATACAGCTGGCAATAAAAGCTATAAATAAGATGATAATAATAATTACCGGCGTTGGGATACCTGCAATAGTTCCAAACATTCTACACTCCTTTAACTATTTAAAGGGGAAACTACTAGCTTTACCCCCTCTATAGCTTCAACTTTAATTAAGGTTTTTTCTTCTATAATCATATTTACATCGGCGGCTTTAGCGCTCCATATTTGGCCGCTGCCAATTTTTACCTGCCCTGTTGCCTGCACCGCATCGATAGTAACGGTAACTACCCCTTCGGTGCCGATTAAACGGTCTACATTGGTATTGGCCTTTGGTTTAAAAAAACGCTTGGTAAAAGGCCGCAACAGCAGCAAACTAGCGGCACTAAAGACGATAGCTATTATTATTTGTCCGGCAAAAGGCACGCCCAGCAAACTGGCAAAAAACGCCACTAAGCTACCAAAAGCAAACCAAATAGCCGTTAAATTAAACGAAGAAAGCTCTACCACCACTAAGGCAACCACAATAATAAGCCATAAACCTAATTCACTAATAATAAATTCGCTCATCATTTTTTACCTAACTTTTAAAAAAAGTAAAGGCAGCTCGATATATGGCCGCCTTTAATATAATTAAACTACTTTAATAGCCTCTACAGGGCAAACTGCATCACAAGCGGCGCAATCAATACACTCAGCTTCATCGTTAATAAAACGGGCACCATCTTTTTCTACAATAATGCTTACAGGGCATTGGTCATCGCAAACTCCGCAATTTGTACAGATACTGGCATCAACTCTTCTGGCCATTTTGTTCTCCTTATTTTAATTTAATGTATCCATATTGTAACTTAATTACTCTAAAAGTCAAGCCTCTTTTAGTAATAATTATTTTTTAGTAATAATTAAAAATTAAGAAACAATAAACCAAAACTATTAATTTTTGCTAAAGCAACCAAATATGGTTAAAAACGGTTTCTGCAAAGTCATCAAGGTTAAAACGCTCAACAAATTCGCCGCTGGCATCACTAAATTGAATAAAGATAGAAAAAACATAACTGCCGCCGCGCTCGGGCAAATTAACAATTAAGTCGTACCGCTGGCCGTGCCGGCCGTTAAGAGGGGGATTAAACGATTTAATTAAGGTTCCTTGCCAATTATTAGCAGCAAATTCCACCTGCTCCACTTGCCGCCCGGTGGCACGCACAAAGTTGCGCATAACGGCATCAACAGCTTGAGTTTTGTTAAGATTAGCCTCAAAAACTACCGAAAAATTGGCAATAACGCTGCGGCCGTTAAAATTACTGGGCAATCCTGCATCTACAATCGAAAAATTGCGTTCTTGCCCTCTATTTATCATAGCTAAATCTTGCCAGCTGCGCGGTACGGCAATTTCGTGCCAGCGGTTTTGCACCACACGCGGGTCTTCCCATAAGGCCTCAAATTGATTAGCACCTAAACTGCTCACCAAAAACATTAAAAAACCTATTAAAACTGTCGCTTTGTATTTTCCCATCACTTCTTTCCCTAATTCTTTCATTTTAACTTGTTACTTTATTATCGTCAAGCTTTTTAAGCCCTTAATAGTTTTAAAATAAAGCAATTTTACTGTAAACAGTAAAACGCCTTTTACTTGCCGTGCCGTTATCCTATAAAACCTCCCATCATAAAGAATAGCAGAGGGCAAAATATAATATTTAACTTAAGCGGTCCTATTGTAGCATTTTTACGGGGTGTTTTTCAATTTAAAAAGATTACAAGGCAGTTACTTTTACGCAACAGCCGCCGTTTAATTTAAATACTATAACAAATAAAGAATAAGTGTATGTCTTGACAAAAAATAAATTGTACTTTAAAGTAGTAAAAATATAATAATGCGGGCGTGGTGGAATGGTAGACACGTTACTTTGAGGTGGTAATGCTTAGGCGTGAAGGTTCAAGTCCTTTCGCCCGCAATATTTTTTAATTAACTTTTCCAAAATGAAAACACTAACTAACCGGCACATTCATTTTATTGGCATTAAAGGCAGCGGCTGCACCGCTTTAGCCGAGTTGCTAACGGTAAATAATACCATAACCGGCAGTGATACAGCCCAAAAATTTTATACCGATAAAATTTTAGATAAATTAAAAATTCCTTACAACGAAGGTTTTACCGCCGCTAATATCCCGACTAATACCGATTTAGTTATTTACAGCGGGGCTTACAATCAAAGTAACCCCGAGTATGCCGCCGCCTTAAATAAATTTAAATTAAATGATACAATGCTTAGCTACCCGCAGGCGCTAGGGCTGCTTAGCGCCGGTTACCCGCAGGCCGTTGCCGTTGCCGGCGTGCACGGCAAAACCACCACCACCGCCTTAATCGGCCATTTGGTAAAAGGCTTAAATCTAAAGATGGACGTCTTAGCCGGCTCGGCGGTAAGTAGTTTTGACGGCGGGAGCAGCTACAGCGGCGGGTGCGAAGCCTTTATTGCCGAAACCTGCGAGTACCGCCGTCATTTTTTAAATTTTAAAGCCAGCCACTTAGTTATTACCGCCATCGAGCACGACCACCAAGATTATTATCCAAGTTACCAAGATATAGAGGCCGCCTTTACCGAGCTGGCTTTGCAGCTGCCGCCGGGCGGTACGCTTATTTATTGTGCCGATGATGTTGGGGCTAGCCAAGTAGCTACCCTAGTAAGTAAACAACGCAGCGATTTAATCGTTATTCCCTACGGTTTTACCGCCGATAATAACTTTAAGATAGAAAGCTGCCATAGCCAAGATGAGCAGCTTATCTTTAAGCTTAAGCTTTTTGCCCAGCCGCTGGCTTTACCTTTAGCCGGCCGACACAATAGCTTAAATACCGCCGCCGCCTTAGCCGTTTTATTTAGCTTAAATAATAATTTAGAATTTACCAAAATAAAAGAGCTGCTGGCTAACTTTACAGGAGTTAAACGGCGCGGCGAAGTTATTGCTAAAATAAATAACCTTATTATTATGGACGACTATGCGCATCACCCTACCGCTATTAAGGCCACCTTAACGGGGTTAAAACAATTCTATCCCAACAGGCGCTTGGTGGTTAGTTTTATGAGCCACACCTACAGCCGCACGGCCGCCCTTTTTAACGATTTTGCCGCCAGCTTTAACGCTGCCGATGTGTTATTATTGCATAAAATTTTTGCCAGCGCCCGCGAAAAAAATAGCGGCGGCATTGATGGGAAAGCTTTGTCTATCGAAGCTAAAAAACATCATAAAAATGTACATTATTATGAAGAGCCATTAGATGAAAAATGTTTAGATTTTTTATTAAATAATTT
>Ga0131853_10003032_pt1 | contig 30130 bp, 13 predicted proteins | sample TergutLab28metaG_FD_92764 | JGI IMG/M metagenome (GOLD analysis project Ga0131853, IMG submission 92764) | Labiotermes labralis P1 segment gut microbial communities from Petit-Saut dam, French Guiana - Lab288 P1 (version 2) (version 2) | ecosystem: Host-associated > Arthropoda: Insects >... | reverse complement strand
TTTCACATAAAACACTTTTAAAACATTTTAAAACACTCCGACATGTTTCGATCTTGTCAGATCATCATCAGGGAGCTTTGTTCCTTGCTAAAGTTATGTTACAGTATTCACAATTCAATTCGTTTTTGCAAACGAGGTGTTGTGGCAGCATATCATGTTGTGTAGGAATGTGTTGTGGAGCAGTGGCTAGGTGTGCGTCTTAAGACGCACACCTAGCCACTGCTCCAATTGAATTGTGAAGACTGTAACATAAATTTAGCAAGGAACAAAGCTCCCTGATGATGATCTGACAAGATCGAAACATGTCGGATTGTTTTAAAATGTTTTATGTGAAATTATATGTGCATTTGTTGGTTGATAAATTGAAGTGATTCTACAAGAAATGCACGGTGCTACAATAAGATTTATATCAAACATATTGTTCAAAGATTAATGTGTCTGATATAATTCTCCTAATAGGAGTTTCTTAACACAACTTTAACTGAATGGTCTTTGTAATGGAGACAAGCTGTATCAGTAAGACTGCCTTCTTGCTTCAGAGCACCAAGTCCAGAAGGTTTGACAGCCACAATCTCACCACACCAAAGGCCATAATACAACATTTAAAGTTCATATCATAGGGTTCTACAAAAATTTCTTCTTTGACAAAAGGATTAACATAAGTTTTACAATTCTGAGCTCTAATTTTTCAGTTTATGTCACCCACACAAAATTCCACCCAAACATAGAAGACATGGTTTTCAACTTGTAGATATCAAGCCATTACACAAACAAATTTATGACCTCTACCAAACACAAATAACTGTTGCCTGAAATGTTTCAATCACCATGAATACATGAACAAAACTGTAACAGTTCAAACATTAACTCAGTGTCAGTCCATGAGCTTTATAGACAGCCATGTGAAACATGTTGACAAATGAGAAATTCATCAGCCTGATTTAAGTTTCTGTACAGGGCCACTACATAAAGACCAATTATGACACACATTTCATCATATTTCATAGACATAAAGCATCCGAGAACAGGACAATGAGGGGAGTGCCTGGAGAAGACTGCATGAAAAGGAGTGTCGTAATTGGTACACTACACCATACAGTATTGGGAAGAACAGACAAAGGATGAGATGAGCATGGCATGTAGCATGGATGGGAAAGACAAGACATGCAGTGCGTTGTGGTCAGAAGACACGACGGTGGGGAGACAAAGAGGAAGAATTAGTCACAGCTGGAAGCATACTATTAAAATGGACCTTACAAAATTAGGATGGAAAAGTGTGTGCTGAATTCATGTGGCTGAGGATACAGAACCAGAGGCAGGCTTCTGTAATCATGGTAAAAAAAAACCCGGGTGGGTGCAGTCTGGACATTTTGGAGAAGGGAAAAATCTCTTGCTCCTCCCACGATTCAAAATTCGGATTGTCCAGCTCGCAGCACATTCACCGCACCAATCGCACTATCATGGCCTTACAATAAAATAAATATGAACAGAAACTAAAGAATACAAAATGTATGGGAGAAGAAAGCCTAGGATGACTGAAATAGTCGTGCGTAGCTTGACAACGGGGATACATTCTGAGAAATGTGTCGAGGTGATTTTGTCATTGTGTGAACATCATAGAGTGTACTTACACTAACCTATAGCCCACTACGCACCTACGCTATAAGGTATAGCCTACTGCTCCTAGGCTACAAACCAGTACAGCATGTTACTGAACTGAATACTGTAGGCAACTGTAACTGTAATAGTATATTATAATAATGTAATCTTATGGGGCAACCGTCTTATATGTGGTCCGTTGTTGACCGAAATGTCGTTATGTGGCGCAAGACTGTAGTGACGAAGTCCAAGGCCTAAACGGGATTCTGAGGAACATGTTCTATTGTTGTAACCTGACAAAGTTCATGATCATGATAACAAAGAATACATTAAAGTTATTTAAGATCATGAATGTAGATGTGGGGGGGGATGAATGGTGTGACAACGTCTGGCAGCAGAGTCCAAGAGGTAACAAAATAGACAGCAAAATGAATATTTGAATTGCAAACAAAAGAAAATGCACTCAAGAAATTTTAAACTACTCAGCCAAATAAATGGAAATTCATAAATTTTTGTGATTTTTTTTAAATTTCACAGTTTCTGTTAGGGGGCAGCCATCATACTTCTTCATCAGTAGGGCCCGTAGCTAATGCCACAGATGTACTGCAGCCTATAGGCTTATTGTACTCACCCTATCCCCCCGCCTGTTTGGATGTTCCCACGTTTGCCGCCAGGTACCCCCACATCCACGACGACGTGAGAGATCCTGGTAGCGAAAGGTGGAACTGTGTGGGTGAGAATTGGCCAGTAATTTTGCATGAAATTGCAACTTCCACGTCAATTCAGGGATCTTTTACATGCCGCAAATCTGCGACACGGGACCCATGGCTTACTTCCCTTCCGAAGGCATGCTGAGGATTTTTTCGCCCTGAAAAATCCTGACAGCTTCGGCCGGGTTTGAACCCGTCAACTTGGGTACTTGAAGGCAGCACGCTACCCCTAGACCACCGAAGCCGCTTAGCCATCCTACTTACTCACCCCGGGTGCCATAAAAACTTAGCTTCACCACTGTTTCAGATTCAAGATTTTCATAACCATGAATAGTAAGATCATATTTTCCTACAACATGATGCCACATTATGACTATGGCACCTGTCTAACAGCCATACTACATAGAACATGTCAGCAACAGAATTGCTATCCTTGCATGTTGACTTCATACCTCATACCTGCAGTGTTCAATAAATATTGACAGGGACAGATGTGGAACAAAGGACACATACAGCTATCAGACTGATCAAAAACGAACACCGACAGAGGCGTACTGTAATCAGAAGAGACGTCAAAACACATCTCACAGCACATATATACAAAACAATGTTACTTTACAATCTTCAGAAACATCACCCTATCTTTTTACAAACATTCACTGCAAGTTTCAACCGATGTCACAATCAGGCAAAACAGTTACAAACAAATAGCCACAGGAAGGCTTCTTTTGATATTACTACTGCCTTCTTTTGTATATTTTTGTAACTGTTTCATCTGATGATGACCTTTTTGTCAAATCATGTAGCAAATTTTTGTAAGAAAAGAATTGTTTTTATAATACTAATAGTTGTGTTTGACTGGATTATTTTTTAGAAAACTTACACTGTTTCTGTACTTAACCTACACATTTCAAAAAAAAAAAACTACTAAAACCCGTACAATCTACAGCAGCAGTACAAACACATCTACATGCAGATGTTAGAAGAGAACATAACAATGAGACGGAAATATGTAGAAACAATGCCTCCACACACTGCCATAATTGGCTCTGTTTTAGGCTTACTGGTATGAGATGGACGACCATAAAAGAACGTGGAATGCTCATGGCCTAGCTTTGATTCGAAGAAGGAGAAGAAGACCAAGCAAGGACAGCACATGGTTGCTGTGCAGCTCATGTAGAACAGGGCCACATATTGAAACACTGATATTTTACAGGGCAGTGATGCACACATAATAGCTAAGGACTGACACCTAGCAAGAGGCCAACTATTTAACCAGCCTTACTACATTATTTAAGGTCTAAGGATCACAAGAGTCTGAACACAAATGCAGTTTTCTGGTGCAAGAGTGTTTACTCGGTACAGACGTACTAATGTGGGCTGGTATAGCATAGTCAGTAGAGCAACTTGCTACAGGCTACATGGTCTTGGGATCGAATGCCGATGACGGCGAGATTTTCCGCGCCCGTCCAGACTGACCCTTGGACCCAACCGGTCTCCTACATGATGGGTACTGGGTAACTCCCTGCGGTAAAGCAGTCGTGGCATGGTGTTGACCATCCACCCCCTCATATAGCACCACAGTTAAAGAAAGAGTAGAGATGCACCTCTACTCCTCTTCTGGGATTTTGTGGCTGGTTAAAAGGTGAGTTTTGCTTGACAAGAGTACCAGCAGTACCAGCACTACCAGCAGTCCTCCAAACTATCCACATACACAGCATCACACCTTAGAAGACAACAGGATTCTTATGGCACTACATTAAACGTAACTCCAAATGTTGAACAGTGCAATACGACATTATTTTTTGTGATCCTGTTATTCTACATAGTGTGAAATAATATACACTAAATCACTTCCAGAACATGTTCAGTCATAAGCATCGAGAACTCCTAGAATCTGCAGCTAATTTTAACAAAAATTATAATTCAATAAATGACTGAAAATTCTGTTGGCAGCATGTCTGTTAACTTGGGCATGTAAATTGGCTTACTGAACACATAAAGACAAAACGCGATTTTCCGAAACCTACCACACTTCTTCTTGTCAAAACTGAACTGATATTTCATACTGTTACAAAAATATATAAATCTCAACACATGAAAAACTTGGTCATGGTCATTAACGTCAGTGCAAAATGGTGTACAGAACGTTCTGATGAGTGGACCCTAATATAATTTCCTGTTAATGGTAATGACAGCCACGAAAGGTGTGAGTGTCCTGCACGGTCACATCCTGACTCCACGCCTGTTTATCACCATTATGTGTAAACAGTCTCTATAATATACACATGCACTGTCACCACAATTTACCGCAAATCATAGCTGATTAAAAAACCGACACACTACTGATAATAAAATTAATTTGGGATATTGGTTAAAAAACAAAATGACAAACACGTCGTGTAAGAACACCTAAACGAAATAAAATCAATATATGTCTATGAATGCCACAAAACCAAATCCCTTTGAAATCATACTACTACAGACCACAAGGAAGATCAATTGGAAGACCAAAGAAGCATTGGAGAGAGCAGTTGTAACTTTGGGGACAGAACAGATCAAAGGTTCCAATCCTTGATGTTTATGATGATGATGATGATGGTGGTGTTGGTGGTGGTGGTGATGATGATGACGCCGGCGATGATGATGATGATGATGCTGATGATGTGTCTATGACAGTTAACACAGACACAACATACCATACACAAAATACATTGCAGCTTCTTTATACTGTATATTGGGGAACTAATTTATACTTTAACCATTTAAAGCCTAGTGGTTTCTTTACGTACCGCCAGGTTTAACATTAAAAAATTCTACATGGTGCTCGCTTTGCGTTGAGTGTTTTCCACAGATCTCGGAACAAACAGCGATTTTTGCTTTATACATCATTAACTGATTGGTTTTTATAACCGTGGTGGAAAGTGTTTACAGCGCGGTACGAACTGATTCCTTATATAAAGTAGATTACTTTTCGTCTTTAAAAGGTTAACAAAGCAAGTCAGTTCCAGCTGTACAAAGAATTATACAGCCTGCCGTACACAGTTTGGGTATTAGTGGCACAGGAATACTCCCATTTGGATGTAAACACATGGATGGTCTAAAGTTTCTGCAAACAGCATGATCTCATGACAGAAGACTTGCAGGTGTAAGAATTTTTCATACGTATACTAACTGGCTCTGCAGAGCCAAACCATGCAGCAGAGTGGAATTAACTGGTTTGTCCCAAATTTATTTTATTAAGTGTACCTTGCTGGTTTCTTAACCAACTGTGGTGACTGTCATTCATCAGTTGGACACTGGCAGCAGGAACTGAAGGAAAATAGCAATGAGCAGAGAATCTCAGCACACAAAGGCTGCCTCTTGCGTCCACAATCCACCAAGACCTCCAACAGAAGGACAGACACCACCACAATACCAAATAATAGATTTTTCCCTCAGCTTCCACCTTTGTTACTATCATCCTTCCCTGTTAACAAGTATCAGTCGAACACACTGTCACCATCTGATGAGACATCGCCACCAATGACTCTCCAAATGCGTCGCGCTAAAGTATCAAGCAAAATCTCTGCTTCTGCCAAGGACTGAGTCCCGATCACTCAATCCCCAAGCCTGTCGTACATCTTTGAATTAATTTCTCGTTTTATTGTCCAACACATTCACATGTGGGTAACACATGGCTGTGCAGATCGTCAGTAAGACTGAATTGGTAGTGACATAATTCAAAATGTAAAATGTGACTCGACAGTAACGAACTGCACGGGGTCCATGTTTATCAAACGGAGAAGGATGGTGGAACAGAGATCTGAATGACACAACGGTCAATATTTCAACACAAATGAGTGGCGACAAATAAAAGGGGTGTGTCAGTGTGGCGATACCGCGACACGGGTCAACTGTAACGTATATATACACACTGCAGCAATGCTGCAAAATACATCTAATAAACGTTGCTCTGGATGTTGGACAAACACAGCAACAAATCTGAGGCTCTATACATACTCAAAAAAAAAAAAAATTCACTGGGCTCTAAACATTATTTCTGAATCAAAAAGAAGTGCTGACCAAACAGGACACATAAAAACACACACACACACACACACACGTGCTCCAATTTCACACTTGCACACAGAAGCCAGTCAGATTACACAATGGTGCACCTATACAACAAGCCTGCATGTTCAGGCAATATACACAACACATGGCAAAAGGTTAAAACCTGATCCAATGACTCAGTTACGCAGGTTCTTCATGAAGTTCGTCAGGTCATATTCTTCATCATATTGTTTTTCCTCCCACAGATCCGGCAGTGTGTCCAACACAGTCTTCATTGTGAGAGCACCTGATGCCACAGGCTGGTTCTTGGAAGATTTCGGACTTTCTTTTTTCTTATCATCCAGTGAGAATAAGTCCAAGAGCTGAAACGGACAAAGGATATCAATACAGAAACAGGCCAAAGAAAGAGTTGACACAGTATACAAATATCAGTGTTTTGGAGGTGGAATTAATCTGGAAAATGCTTACCTAAAAACTCCATTTTCATTGGGTTGACATAGCACACCAGCTACAGGGGTGTATATATATCCAACACGGTGCTACAAAAATATACCCTAATTGGCATGTTCTTGGTGCTGACGTTAGCCAACATTTGGCATTTCCAGCAGTACAGTGCACCGCGCATATGCTCCAAAGGGCTAATTATGTTCATGCAGAATGTCAAGCGGTTGGAGGTATGTGGTTATGGCAGTGCTAACATCATCCCAAAGCATGGCAGGGCACACTGTCCAAATAGCTATACCATGTTTTGAAACCCATGCTTAGATCACAATCATATTTCACATCATGATGATTACATGACAGCATTATGCTTGCCTGTGTATTCTTTCCACAAATAATACATTTTATCAATCCAAATACACCACAATAAATGTACAAACAAGACAACATCACAACATGCTGCCATTTGTCTGTATCCACAAAGCCATTGTAAATGGGTCTTCAGGGGGTAAAGCATAAGCAAAGGGAGAAGGAATGATGGTCAAGGAAAGCAGAGTAAAGAACCTACCTCCAACCCTTTACCCTATCTGGCCCTACTTCCCTCCCATTCTCCTTATTCTGTATGTCCCTACTTTCCTTTCCTCCCTTTCAGTTACACCATTATCTCTGTCTCCAAACAACATTCTTCAACAACTCCTTTCTCCCACACTAATATTCTATTCCAATTTTGCTAACTGTGCCCTTCACTTCCCCCTACTTCATCCCCTCAGTCCACCACTCCACTGCCATCCCATTCCCCACTATCTCCCCCTTCCACAACCCCTAACACATATTCCCTTCACTCTTCTCTATACACCTACCTCTCCATTTACCCTACAGTCTTCCAACCTTAACCCTACTTTCCTCACCTCCAATGCCCATCCCTTTCATTATTTGAACCTATGTATCTTGCTCCTACCTTCAGGCCCCCAGTATTTCTTCTACCTCTTCTTCTCCCTTTCGTTTGCTTCTTTTTACACCATCTACTCAGAATGTTCTCCTTTCCATGTGGTCTGTTTTAATCACTTTCTTACTTACTTGTTTGTAATTTAATCACTAATGCTGTCCATAACTCGCACTGTACAGTGTAGCATGGTTCAAATGATCAACTGATTAATGAAAAAGAATCAGAGAGAATGCAGAAGTGTCTATGGTGTAATTTCAGGTTATGTTCTGGCATAAGACTGGATGAAGTAAGGAACACCAGGTAACCCTTTCAGGAGAGCCAAAATTTGAACTCAGCACCTGCTGTATATGAACGTGGATGACTGCTCACCGACCACGATGTTTGGTGCCCCAAAAATGGAAATGGAAGAGGCAAGGCATGTTTGAACCACTTCAAGTAAAGCCCATGTACGTGAAGGCAAAAGAAAATTAGGTTCAACAGATGCATTTTCTCAGCCACGAAGCATTCCACTGAACAGCCATTGCATCTGGGCACATCTACCAATGTCTCCCACTGGCTGGCATAGCGTACATTTCAAACTGAAGGTTTTCTTCACTACACTACTGCCAAACATGTTTGTAGAAAGAATCATTACACAAATATTTTTTGAGTAAGCATATCAGTTAAAAGATGGGAAGCACAAGTATACAGCAACAAAAATTTAGAGACAAGTTACCTGCTCTGTTCCCATGGTCTCCATGGACGCATTCTCACTGCTTATCACAGTATTTGCTGTCATCAACTTGAATTTCTGCAGCCTGCAATGCACCACTTGTATCAGCATTTCACATATCCACAGCAGAACATAACAGAGACTAAAGATTGGAGTACAACAGACTACTTGGGCATAGGGTTGAATCATAATCTCAAAAAATATATATATAATGTCCTTTTGATTCTCCCCCATCTGGTGCTGACATCAACAATTCACAGAACTTTAATTGCACTCATCAATGTATTTTCATGGAGGGGCGAAAGAAAAGAACAGTTGTTCCTGTATACCACACAGAATGTGGAGGTACAGCTCCACGTATTCTTGACCCTGACATGACATAAGCGTTAGTGGTCACCTACAGCGTGACCTCTCTACCTTTCGGAAAGAATGTGTTTCAATTAACAACGCTCACTAGCATCAGTGAACATAGTAATGATAGAATAACACTGACATGAAAAACTGAAGTACACAGACAAAAATCAGTCCCAGTGCCACATTGTCCATACTTCATGGAAAACAACCCCATACCTACTAGATAAGAGGCCGGGTGGACCCCAGCGCTGTTCCAGACACTGTGGAGAGGAGAACAATTTTTTCTGTGCTGGCAATTAAACCCTGGAGTCCAGTCCACAGCCCAAACACTATAGTAACTGGGCTTTCCCAGTCCCAATGTCTATATGGTATGGTGTTTACAAACACCACCAACTTTGTCAAAATGAGTGACAATGAACTGCTGTCACTATCCGTTACAGAATGATTTGAGATGAAAACTATGTGAAGTCTGGCCTGCTCCATTCTTAAGGCTACACCAGTGTGGGAAAACATAAAGAGTGAGGCTGGCATGCTCCATTCTTATTGCTACACCCAATATCGGAGAATTAACAGATGAGTGGGTGGGGCAGTGGACATGAGACAAAAGAAAAACAGTTCATTAATGAAACAACAAAACAGAACCTGTCTTTATCAGAAAATGCTTCCATTCACAAGGAAACAAAATGAAAAGCAGTGTTAAGTTATACTTATTAACCTTTAAGTGACCTGGTTATTATTTAAATTTCCATGCAAGGTTTATGAAAAAAACGAGATTTTGTGGAATATAAAACACAAATTGTGGGCCAGGTAGCTCAGTAGATATAACAACTGATTATGGGCTGGACGGTCCGAGGTCGAATCCCGGTGGGGACGAGATTTTCCGCCCATCCAGAACAGCCCTGGGGCCCACCCAGTGTCCTGTACAATGGGTACCGGGTCTTTCCCAGGGTAGAGGCGGCCGGGGCATGGGGCTGACCCTCCCACCTCCATCTAGTGTTGAAGTTCCTAGAAAAGAGTAGAGCTATACCTCTACTCACCCTAAGGGACTGCATGGCCTATAAAAAGGGGTGAAAACCTACCTAAAACACAGATTATGCAGAGTAACTACGTGAGTAAAATGAACTTATAAAAGGTAAAGCAGTCCTGTTACAGGCCCGGAGGGGCCCAGAGAAGTTAAGGTTCCCAGATTTCGTGACAACAGCGCAGGATGGTGGCAGGTTGTCAGCCTTACGCACCGGCTGCCTTCAACCCCAGGAAATACTCCTGGTACTTGTTTCTGTTAGAGGCTGAGTCGACCCCAGGGCCATAGTGCGATCGGAAGGATTTTATGTCAATGAAAAATCCAATGACGCCAGCTGGGATCAAACCAGCAACCTTCCGATTTGTGGCACAGTGCCTCAACCACTGTGCTACCGCGGTCCCCCAAAATGAACTTATAGGAGTGCTTTTTTAAAACACATTCGCACACACCAACATAGGTCGCTTTAAGGTTTCAGCCAAATTAATTTTTCATTTTCATCAGATTTAAGGTCTTCACTTTCTAGCATTTCCATCATTCACATAATCCTGTGCTACTGCTTCCTGATACCTATCCTGGATGATACGTTCTTTGTGTCAACATGAAAGAATGAACACCAAAGTCTGTGCAGAATACTTTACTATTCTATCAACCTCTACCGCTCATGTGTCGCAGCAGTGCCGGATGAGCACCTCACTCAATTCTAATGCATTATCCAACACCACAATATGGCCACAAGGACCACAGATACTGGAGATTTAAATGTATTCCCAAATGACAAATTGTTACCCCAACATTTAAATACAACTGCCAACATCACAGTACCAGTAGATGTAATAGCGCTCATTTGCGACAACAGTGTCACAACTCAAAATGTGTGATTTTCCAGGAGAGAGACTTTTAAAGGTTTTGAAGTGTTATAATTTTCTACGAGTGCAACAAAAACACAACTGCTCTCCAGTGGCGAGTTTTGCTAACTGCGTTATGACATTGTACCTGTTAAAGGTGCATCTGAAAATGTTTCTTTCTATACCAGTTAAGTCAAAAATACCAAATCCTGAGTTGTGACACTCTTGTCGCAAATGAGCGATATAATTAATACAACAGATAATATGTTAACTTAATGAAAAACATAATTACTGCTTTAGGGTGGAAAAGGAATTTGCTATCTGTCATGGTGAAATGACACAGTGTACCTAGCTTACTGAAGCTTAACAGTTTTTGTCTCTGTCAGTTCCAACACATAACAAAGACACACTCAGCAGTGAATATGCAAGCACTGCAAAGTTACTTTGTGTCCTGAACATGTCACTGTGCCAGCAGCTTTATGTCAAATAATTTGCAAGATTACAGATCATTTATGACCTCCATTTTCTTTTTGGAATCCCACATGGAACTTTATTTAAACTGGCTGTTAATCGCCAATATAAAACTTTAGTACGTGAAATTGCATTTGAAAATCCGTGTGGCCACAGTGAAGGGCTATGAAGACCAAACACAAGGGCACCAAAATATGGCAGTGGACTGCATTGTTCAGGTGCTGCTATTAGAGTGTGCAACTGTACCAGAGCAGGATAACCGCCCTTTTTATTGTAATGTTTGTCTGAAGCTGTTTGAAGGAGAATGTGTTTGATGTTGTGGGAAAAATAGAAATGTACATAACTCAGTCATGAGGAGAAAGCAGTATTTCTCTGAGTGGAGAAGGAAGAAGAAGTAAAAAAAGAAAAAAGGTACCCCTGCCATATTTAATATCACACTTACTGTAGGGAGATGTCTCTCCAGGTACTCTTCAAGTTCTCAGGATGCATATTCAGTGGAACTGCAATATCAAACTGTTATGTGTAGGAAATGTAACTTGGGACAAGAAATGTAAAAATGTAGCTAGGGACAGGAACTGTCAAAACATAGGTAGGGACAGGAACTGTCAATATGTGGCTAGGGATGGGAACTGTCAAAATGTAGCTAGGAATAGGAACTGTCAATATGTGGCTAGGGATGGGAACTGTCAAAATGTAGCTAGGAATAGGAACTGTCAATATGTGGCTAGGGATGGGACCTGTCAAAATGTAGCTAGGGATGTGAACTGTCAATATGTGGCTAGGGACAGGGCCTGCCAAAATGTAGCTAAGGACATGAACTGTCAAAATGTAGCTAGGGACAGAAACTGTCAAAATGTGGCTAGGGATGGAACTGTCAAAATTTATCTAGGAGTGGGAACTGTCAATATGTGGCTAGGGATGGGAACTGTTAAAATGTAGCTAGGGATGGGAAATGTCAATATGTGGCTAGGGATGGATCCTGTCAAAATGTAGCTAAAAGGAACTGTCAAAATGTAGCTAGGGACAGGAACTGTCAATATGTGGCTAGGGATGGGATGTGTCAAAATGTAGCTAGGGATGGCAACTGTCAATATATGGCTAGGGACAGGACCCCATCAAATTGTAGCTAGGGACAGGAACTGTCAATATGTGGCTAGGGATGGGACCTGTCAAAATGTAGCTAGGGATGGGAACTGTCAATATGTGGCTAAGGACAGGAAGTGTCAATATGTGGCTAGGGACAGGAACTGTCAAAATGTGGCTAAGGATAGGAACTTTCAACATGCAGCTAGGGATGAGGGCTGTCAAATTTTTCCACTGAATGTCAAGGGGTGTTCCATTAGTTGCAGCAAAATATTTGAATTAAAATTACATTTTATCCTTCCACAAAACTATAGTTGACTATAAGAGCAAAAAAGAAATTCACCCCATGATCTTCTCTTCCAGGGTTCCTCTGGTTATCAGTCTGTACACATTGACAACTTTCTTCTGCCCGATGCGGTGAGCACGATCCATTGCTTGCAGGTCCTTCATTGGATTCCAGTCATGCTCGACAAATATAACCTGTCAAAGCATGGAGCACGGCGTCACAATACCAAATATTTAGTAATGGTTTCCTCTAACACGAAACACGTTTTCAAGCTTCAGGATATGGACCAGTGGCACGCTCTTATGATATGATGAACCATCAGGTTCCATGAATTCATTCAACTAAGGTTCGTTTAATGATGCTGTTAATAGCTCAAATGATGTATCATTGGATGACAGGAAGAATGAACAATGAACAATGAATCATTATGGATATAGAAGGAAGCCAAAGGCCATGCAAGGTAGGTAACATCGGTTCCCATGTGATCACCAAGTTAAGCGACCTTGAATGTGATCAGTACTTGGATGGGTGACCGCCATGGAACACCATATGCAGTCGGCATTCACTGCAACAGTGACTCACTACCAAATTATAGGCACCTGGGCCAGCATTTCTGAAACCAATTGACTCTGCTGAATGCTTAAGCACTATGATCAGCAACTGGTCAAGGTGCAAGGGTCACTGTGGTGCCTGCCCTACTGTTTAAACCCTTTTTTACCATGAAGGAAGAGAAAAACCACACAAATTCTCAGGAAGTATAGTGGGTGTCCTCCTCCATATCTGAACTCAGCACCTTCAAAGTACAAGTCATAAGTGCTACCACTTAAAGCAACTTGCCTGGTGGGTTTAAAAAATCAAGAATTTCTAAACCAGCTGATTGACTAAGCTTCTCAAAGTGGATCTGTTCTACACAGCCAATAAGAGGAGTGATGCATATGAAAGCTGTACTTACTGTGTCAGCACCTGTCAAGTTCAGACCAAGTCCGCCAACCTGCGTGGTCAACAGCAGCACATCTATTGATGGATCATTATTGAACGCTGTCACCACATCATGCCTCATGCCCGGAGATATACTGCCATCCAGCCTCAGGTACGTTACAGTTGGCATGTGGCTCCTGTCAAAATATGTGGCTCTCACAACTGTCACCATTAGAATTACGGTCTTGAGGTGTGATACACCATGGTTTAGTACAGAGTTACCGGCACTTCAGAGGGACACGCTGCTTCCATTTCAAGTTGACAGTCATGCAACAGTGAAGTGCGTGGAGGGGCGAGGAAGGAGAGAACAGACTAACCTGCAGTTCCTGCGAAGTGTAGGTAGGTAGGTAGATAGATAGATTTGCATTTGGGTTCGGGGCCTCTCAGCCCCGATGCACCTAGGCCTTGATTAGGATGGGCCCTTTGTGCCCCATATCGAATCATGGGAGCCCCGCAACCTTACTATAGTTCCATATAACCCCCAAGCCTAAACTCCTAATATCCTTTGGCTCCAAGAAAAAGGAGCCCAGGTACGCATGTCTGAGTGAGGCCAAAGCCTCGCACACACATAGAAGGTGAGCCGAGGTTTCCTCTCCCATCGCGCACTCCCTACACAAGGGGCTATCAAGCAGCCCTAGTAGGTAGAGACGTCTCCTCAGGGTGTTATGACCCGTAAGAAGGCCAGTTACAACCCTGGATTGAATCCTATTAAAGGTCATAAATTTTGCCTTGGTACCCAGACCAGGTCCGGAGATAAACTATCGAGCCTGCCTTTGGGTATAACCAAGACCTCGCCATTGGGCCCCATGCTGATTGGCCAGCCAGCGACCAAGCCTCTTTTGTAAATCTTGCCTAGAGACCCCCACGGCCGGCTCGGGTCCAAGAAACCTCAGAGCAGTGCCACCCCTTGTTAGCTCATCGGCGATTTCATTACTTTGAAGTGTAGGTAACTTCGTCCAGAACTGCATAACATGGCTTGTCAAGAAATATTACCTTAATTATCAACAATGTGAAAACCCACACACATTACACAGATGTGACTCTTGTATTGCAGTTCCTTGGCTCACTAAATAATGTTTCATAAATTGCACAGAAAGCAGAGTTAGATGATACGATCAACACAAATGATAAGCACACAAAATGAACTTAATGTTATGAATCCTGTTGCATTAAATAAGACTACGAAGAAGCGCTTGTTTACTGTCAACATGACTTTGTTGATGTTAATGTTAATTAGCCATATGAAAAGGGCAACTAAAAAAATATATAAAATACATACAATACAGTCATACAAAACTTTATATTTTATTAGTATATATTAGATTATAATTCCACCTACATGTTGTGCCTCGAAATAGATTACCCAAGGTAATGAAATACTACTCCCCAACTGGCAGAAGGAATCATGGTAGACCTTGAAGAGATTTCTGGATACGTGAGACCAGAACGGGTCAACAAGTGGCCCAACTCCATGAAAGATACATTATCATTATTATTATTATTATTATTATTATTATTATGACGACCTACACATTTTGGCCCAATTGCACGGCCATCTTCAGGCCTGAAGATGGCCGTGCAATTGGGCCAAAATGTGTAGGTCGTCATAATAATAATAATAATAATAATAATAATAATGATAATGTATCTTTCATGGAGTTGGGCCACTTGTTGACCCGTTCTGGTCTCACGTATCCAGAAATCTCTTCAAGGTCTACCATGATTCCTTCTGCCAGTTGGGGAGTAGTATTTCATTACCTTGGGTAATCTATTTCGAGGCACAACATGTAGGTGGAATTATAATCTAATATATACTAATAAAATATAAAGTTTTGTATGACTGTATTGTATGTATTTTATATATTTTTTTAGTTGCCCTTTTCATATGGCTAATTAACATTAACATCAACAAAGTCATGTTGACAGTAAACAAGCGCTTCTTCGTAGTCTTATTTAATGCAACAGGATTCATAACATTAAGTTCATTTTGTGTGCTTATCATTTGTGTTGATCGTATCATCTAACTCTGCTTTCTGTGCAATTTATGAAACATTATTTAGTGAGCCAAGGAACTGCAATACAAGAGTCACATCTGTGTAATGTGTGTGGGTTTTCACATTGTTGATAATTAAGGTAATATTTCTTGACAAGCCATGTTATGCAGTTCTGGACGAAGTTACCTACACTTCAAAGTAATGAAATCGCCGATGAGCTAACAAGGGGTGGCACTGCTCTGAGGTTTCTTGGACCCGAGCCGGCCGTGGGGGTCTCTAGGCAAGATTTACAAAAGAGGCTTGGTCGCTGGCTGGCCAATCAGCATGGGGCCCAATGGCGAGGTCTTGGTTATACCCAAAGGCAGGCTCGATAGTTTATCTCCGGACCTGGTCTGGGTACCAAGGCAAAATTTATGACCTTTAATAGGATTCAATCCAGGGTTGTAACTGGCCTTCTTACGGGTCATAACACCCTGAGGAGACGTCTCTACCTACTAGGGCTGCTTGATAGCCCCTTGTGTAGGGAGTGCGCGATGGGAGAGGAAACCTCGGCTCACCTTCTATGTGTGTGCGAGGCTTTGGCCTCACTCAGACATGCGTACCTGGGCTCCTTTTTCTTGGAGCCAAAGGATATTAGGAGTTTAGGCTTGGGGGTTATATGGAACTATAGTAAGGTTGCGGGGCTCCCATGATTCGATATGGGGCACAAAGGGCCCATCCTAATCAAGGCCTAGGTGCATCGGGGCTGAGAGGCCCCGAACCCAAATGCAAATCTATCTATCTACCTACCTACCTACACTTCGCAGGAACTGCAGGTTAGTCTGTTCTCTCCTTCCTCGCCCCTCCACGCACTTCACTGTTGCATGACTGTCAACTTGAAATGGAAGCAGCGTGTCCCTCTGAAGTGCCGGTAACTCTGTACTAAACCATGGTGTATCACACCTCAAGACCGTAATTCTAATGGTGACAGTTGTGAGAGCCACATATTTTGACAGGAGCCACATGCCAACTGTAACGTACCTGAGGCTGGATGGCAGTATATCTCCGGGCATGAGGCATGATGTGGTGACAGCGTTCAATAATGATCCATCAATAGATGTGCTGCTGTTGACCACGCAGGTTGGCGGACTTGGTCTGAACTTGACAGGTGCTGACACAGTAAGTACAGCTTTCATATGCATCACTCCTCTTATTGGCTGTGTAGAACAGATCCACTTTGAGAAGCTTAGTCAATCAGCTGGTTTAGAAATTCTTGATTTTTTAAACCCACCAGGCAAGTTGCTTTAAGTGGTAGCACTTATGACTTGTACTTTGAAGGTGCTGAGTTCAGATATGGAGGAGGACACCCACTATACTTCCTGAGAATTTGTGTGGTTTTTCTCTTCCTTCATGGTAAAAAAGGGTTTAAACAGTAGGGCAGGCACCACAGTGACCCTTGCACCTTGACCAGTTGCTGATCATAGTGCTTAAGCATTCAGCAGAGTCAATTGGTTTCAGAAATGCTGGCCCAGGTGCCTATAATTTGGTAGTGAGTCACTGTTGCAGTGAATGCCGACTGCATATGGTGTTCCATGGCGGTCACCCATCCAAGTACTGATCACATTCAAGGTCGCTTAACTTGGTGATCACATGGGAACCGATGTTACCTACCTTGCATGGCCTTTGGCTTCCTTCTATATCCATAATGATTCATTGTTCATTGTTCATTCTTCCTGTCATCCAATGATACATCATTTGAGCTATTAACAGCATCATTAAACGAACCTTAGTTGAATGAATTCATGGAACCTGATGGTTCATCATATCATAAGAGCGTGCCACTGGTCCATATCCTGAAGCTTGAAAACGTGTTTCGTGTTAGAGGAAACCATTACTAAATATTTGGTATTGTGACGCCGTGCTCCATGCTTTGACAGGTTATATTTGTCGAGCATGACTGGAATCCAATGAAGGACCTGCAAGCAATGGATCGTGCTCACCGCATCGGGCAGAAGAAAGTTGTCAATGTGTACAGACTGATAACCAGAGGAACCCTGGAAGAGAAGATCATGGGGTGAATTTCTTTTTTGCTCTTATAGTCAACTATAGTTTTGTGGAAGGATAAAATGTAATTTTAATTCAAATATTTTGCTGCAACTAATGGAACACCCCTTGACATTCAGTGGAAAAATTTGACAGCCCTCATCCCTAGCTGCATGTTGAAAGTTCCTATCCTTAGCCACATTTTGACAGTTCCTGTCCCTAGCCACATATTGACACTTCCTGTCCTTAGCCACATATTGACAGTTCCCATCCCTAGCTACATTTTGACAGGTCCCATCCCTAGCCACATATTGACAGTTCCTGTCCCTAGCTACAATTTGATGGGGTCCTGTCCCTAGCCATATATTGACAGTTGCCATCCCTAGCTACATTTTGACACATCCCATCCCTAGCCACATATTGACAGTTCCTGTCCCTAGCTACATTTTGACAGTTCCTTTTAGCTACATTTTGACAGGATCCATCCCTAGCCACATATTGACATTTCCCATCCCTAGCTACATTTTAACAGTTCCCATCCCTAGCCACATATTGACAGTTCCCACTCCTAGATAAATTTTGACAGTTCCATCCCTAGCCACATTTTGACAGTTTCTGTCCCTAGCTACATTTTGACAGTTCATGTCCTTAGCTACATTTTGGCAGGCCCTGTCCCTAGCCACATATTGACAGTTCACATCCCTAGCTACATTTTGACAGGTCCCATCCCTAGCCACATATTGACAGTTCCTATTCCTAGCTACATTTTGACAGTTCCCATCCCTAGCCACATATTGACAGTTCCTATTCCTAGCTACATTTTGACAGTTCCCATCCCTAGCCACATATTGACAGTTCCTGTCCCTACCTATGTTTTGACAGTTCCTGTCCCTAGCTACATTTTTACATTTCTTGTCCCAAGTTACATTTCCTACACATAACAGTTTGATATTGCAGTTCCACTGAATATGCATCCTGAGAACTTGAAGAGTACCTGGAGAGACATCTCCCTACAGTAAGTGTGATATTAAATATGGCAGGGGTACCTTTTTTCTTTTTTTACTTCTTCTTCCTTCTCCACTCAGAGAAATACTGCTTTCTCCTCATGACTGAGTTATGTACATTTCTATTTTTCCCACAACATCAAACACATTCTCCTTCAAACAGCTTCAGACAAACATTACAATAAAAAGGGCGGTTATCCTGCTCTGGTACAGTTGCACACTCTAATAGCAGCACCTGAACAATGCAGTCCACTGCCATATTTTGGTGCCCTTGTGTTTGGTCTTCATAGCCCTTCACTGTGGCCACACGGATTTTCAAATGCAATTTCACGTACTAAAGTTTTATATTGGCGATTAACAGCCAGTTTAAATAAAGTTCCATGTGGGATTCCAAAAAGAAAATGGAGGTCATAAATGATCTGTAATCTTGCAAATTATTTGACATAAAGCTGCTGGCACAGTGACATGTTCAGGACACAAAGTAACTTTGCAGTGCTTGCATATTCACTGCTGAGTGTGTCTTTGTTATGTGTTGGAACTGACAGAGACAAAAACTGTTAAGCTTCAGTAAGCTAGGTACACTGTGTCATTTCACCATGACAGATAGCAAATTCCTTTTCCACCCTAAAGCAGTAATTATGTTTTTCATTAAGTTAACATATTATCTGTTGTATTAATTATATCGCTCATTTGCGACAAGAGTGTCACAACTCAGGATTTGGTATTTTTGACTTAACTGGTATAGAAAGAAACATTTTCAGATGCACCTTTAACAGGTACAATGTCATAACGCAGTTAGCAAAACTCGCCACTGGAGAGCAGTTGTGTTTTTGTTGCACTCGTAGAAAATTATAACACTTCAAAACCTTTAAAAGTCTCTCTCCTGGAAAATCACACATTTTGAGTTGTGACACTGTTGTCGCAAATGAGCGCTATTACATCTACTGGTACTGTGATGTTGGCAGTTGTATTTAAATGTTGGGGTAACAATTTGTCATTTGGGAATACATTTAAATCTCCAGTATCTGTGGTCCTTGTGGCCATATTGTGGTGTTGGATAATGCATTAGAATTGAGTGAGGTGCTCATCCGGCACTGCTGCGACACATGAGCGGTAGAGGTTGATAGAATAGTAAAGTATTCTGCACAGACTTTGGTGTTCATTCTTTCATGTTGACACAAAGAACGTATCATCCAGGATAGGTATCAGGAAGCAGTAGCACAGGATTATGTGAATGATGGAAATGCTAGAAAGTGAAGACCTTAAATCTGATGAAAATGAAAAATTAATTTGGCTGAAACCTTAAAGCGACCTATGTTGGTGTGTGCGAATGTGTTTTAAAAAAGCACTCCTATAAGTTCATTTTGGGGGACCGCGGTAGCACAGTGGTTGAGGCACTGTGCCACAAATCGGAAGGTTGCTGGTTTGATCCCAGCTGGCGTCATTGGATTTTTCATTGACATAAAATCCTTCCGATCGCACTATGGCCCTGGGGTCGACTCAGCCTCTAACAGAAACAAGTACCAGGAGTATTTCCTGGGGTTGAAGGCAGCCGGTGCGTAAGGCTGACAACCTGCCACCATCCTGCGCTGTTGTCACGAAATCTGGGAACCTTAACTTCTCTGGGCCCCTCCGGGCCTGTAACAGGACTGCTTTACCTTTTATAAGTTCATTTTACTCACGTAGTTACTCTGCATAATCTGTGTTTTAGGTAGGTTTTCACCCCTTTTTATAGGCCATGCAGTCCCTTAGGGTGAGTAGAGGTATAGCTCTACTCTTTTCTAGGAACTTCAACACTAGATGGAGGTGGGAGGGTCAGCCCCATGCCCCGGCCGCCTCTACCCTGGGAAAGACCCGGTACCCATTGTACAGGACACTGGGTGGGCCCCAGGGCTGTTCTGGATGGGCGGAAAATCTCGTCCCCACCGGGATTCGACCTCGGACCGTCCAGCCCATAATCAGTTGTTATATCTACTGAGCTACCTGGCCCACAATTTGTGTTTTATATTCCACAAAATCTCGTTTTTTTCATAAACCTTGCATGGAAATTTAAATAATAACCAGGTCACTTAAAGGTTAATAAGTATAACTTAACACTGCTTTTCATTTTGTTTCCTTGTGAATGGAAGCATTTTCTGATAAAGACAGGTTCTGTTTTGTTGTTTCATTAATGAACTGTTTTTCTTTTGTCTCATGTCCACTGCCCCACCCACTCATCTGTTAATTCTCCGATATTGGGTGTAGCAATAAGAATGGAGCATGCCAGCCTCACTCTTTATGTTTTCCCACACTGGTGTAGCCTTAAGAATGGAGCAGGCCAGACTTCACATAGTTTTCATCTCAAATCATTCTGTAACGGATAGTGACAGCAGTTCATTGTCACTCATTTTGACAAAGTTGGTGGTGTTTGTAAACACCATACCATATAGACATTGGGACTGGGAAAGCCCAGTTACTATAGTGTTTGGGCTGTGGACTGGACTCCAGGGTTTAATTGCCAGCACAGAAAAAATTGTTCTCCTCTCCACAGTGTCTGGAACAGCGCTGGGGTCCACCCGGCCTCTTATCTAGTAGGTATGGGGTTGTTTTCCATGAAGTATGGACAATGTGGCACTGGGACTGATTTTTGTCTGTGTACTTCAGTTTTTCATGTCAGTGTTATTCTATCATTACTATGTTCACTGATGCTAGTGAGCGTTGTTAATTGAAACACATTCTTTCCGAAAGGTAGAGAGGTCACGCTGTAGGTGACCACTAACGCTTATGTCATGTCAGGGTCAAGAATACGTGGAGCTGTACCTCCACATTCTGTGTGGTATACAGGAACAACTGTTCTTTTCTTTCGCCCCTCCATGAAAATACATTGATGAGTGCAATTAAAGTTCTGTGAATTGTTGATGTCAGCACCAGATGGGGGAGAATCAAAAGGACATTATATATATATTTTTTGAGATTATGATTCAACCCTATGCCCAAGTAGTCTGTTGTACTCCAATCTTTAGTCTCTGTTATGTTCTGCTGTGGATATGTGAAATGCTGATACAAGTGGTGCATTGCAGGCTGCAGAAATTCAAGTTGATGACAGCAAATACTGTGATAAGCAGTGAGAATGCGTCCATGGAGACCATGGGAACAGAGCAGGTAACTTGTCTCTAAATTTTTGTTGCTGTATACTTGTGCTTCCCATCTTTTAACTGATATGCTTACTCAAAAAATATTTGTGTAATGATTCTTTCTACAAACATGTTTGGCAGTAGTGTAGTGAAGAAAACCTTCAGTTTGAAATGTACGCTATGCCAGCCAGTGGGAGACATTGGTAGATGTGCCCAGATGCAATGGCTGTTCAGTGGAATGCTTCGTGGCTGAGAAAATGCATCTGTTGAACCTAATTTTCTTTTGCCTTCACGTACATGGGCTTTACTTGAAGTGGTTCAAACATGCCTTGCCTCTTCCATTTCCATTTTTGGGGCACCAAACATCGTGGTCGGTGAGCAGTCATCCACGTTCATATACAGCAGGTGCTGAGTTCAAATTTTGGCTCTCCTGAAAGGGTTACCTGGTGTTCCTTACTTCATCCAGTCTTATGCCAGAACATAACCTGAAATTACACCATAGACACTTCTGCATTCTCTCTGATTCTTTTTCATTAATCAGTTGATCATTTGAACCATGCTACACTGTACAGTGCGAGTTATGGACAGCATTAGTGATTAAATTACAAACAAGTAAGTAAGAAAGTGATTAAAACAGACCACATGGAAAGGAGAACATTCTGAGTAGATGGTGTAAAAAGAAGCAAACGAAAGGGAGAAGAAGAGGTAGAAGAAATACTGGGGGCCTGAAGGTAGGAGCAAGATACATAGGTTCAAATAATGAAAGGGATGGGCATTGGAGGTGAGGAAAGTAGGGTTAAGGTTGGAAGACTGTAGGGTAAATGGAGAGGTAGGTGTATAGAGAAGAGTGAAGGGAATATGTGTTAGGGGTTGTGGAAGGGGGAGATAGTGGGGAATGGGATGGCAGTGGAGTGGTGGACTGAGGGGATGAAGTAGGGGGAAGTGAAGGGCACAGTTAGCAAAATTGGAATAGAATATTAGTGTGGGAGAAAGGAGTTGTTGAAGAATGTTGTTTGGAGACAGAGATAATGGTGTAACTGAAAGGGAGGAAAGGAAAGTAGGGACATACAGAATAAGGAGAATGGGAGGGAAGTAGGGCCAGATAGGGTAAAGGGTTGGAGGTAGGTTCTTTACTCTGCTTTCCTTGACCATCATTCCTTCTCCCTTTGCTTATGCTTTACCCCCTGAAGACCCATTTACAATGGCTTTGTGGATACAGACAAATGGCAGCATGTTGTGATGTTGTCTTGTTTGTACATTTATTGTGGTGTATTTGGATTGATAAAATGTATTATTTGTGGAAAGAATACACAGGCAAGCATAATGCTGTCATGTAATCATCATGATGTGAAATATGATTGTGATCTAAGCATGGGTTTCAAAACATGGTATAGCTATTTGGACAGTGTGCCCTGCCATGCTTTGGGATGATGTTAGCACTGCCATAACCACATACCTCCAACCGCTTGACATTCTGCATGAACATAATTAGCCCTTTGGAGCATATGCGCGGTGCACTGTACTGCTGGAAATGCCAAATGTTGGCTAACGTCAGCACCAAGAACATGCCAATTAGGGTATATTTTTGTAGCACCGTGTTGGATATATATACACCCCTGTAGCTGGTGTGCTATGTCAACCCAATGAAAATGGAGTTTTTAGGTAAGCATTTTCCAGATTAATTCCACCTCCAAAACACTGATATTTGTATACTGTGTCAACTCTTTCTTTGGCCTGTTTCTGTATTGATATCCTTTGTCCGTTTCAGCTCTTGGACTTATTCTCACTGGATGATAAGAAAAAAGAAAGTCCGAAATCTTCCAAGAACCAGCCTGTGGCATCAGGTGCTCTCACAATGAAGACTGTGTTGGACACACTGCCGGATCTGTGGGAGGAAAAACAATATGATGAAGAATATGACCTGACGAACTTCATGAAGAACCTGCGTAACTGAGTCATTGGATCAGGTTTTAACCTTTTGCCATGTGTTGTGTATATTGCCTGAACATGCAGGCTTGTTGTATAGGTGCACCATTGTGTAATCTGACTGGCTTCTGTGTGCAAGTGTGAAATTGGAGCACGTGTGTGTGTGTGTGTGTGTGTTTTTATGTGTCCTGTTTGGTCAGCACTTCTTTTTGATTCAGAAATAATGTTTAGAGCCCAGTGAATTTTTTTTTTTTTTGAGTATGTATAGAGCCTCAGATTTGTTGCTGTGTTTGTCCAACATCCAGAGCAACGTTTATTAGATGTATTTTGCAGCATTGCTGCAGTGTGTATATATACGTTACAGTTGACCCGTGTCGCGGTATCGCCACACTGACACACCCCTTTTATTTGTCGCCACTCATTTGTGTTGAAATATTGACCGTTGTGTCATTCAGATCTCTGTTCCACCATCCTTCTCCGTTTGATAAACATGGACCCCGTGCAGTTCGTTACTGTCGAGTCACATTTTACATTTTGAATTATGTCACTACCAATTCAGTCTTACTGACGATCTGCACAGCCATGTGTTACCCACATGTGAATGTGTTGGACAATAAAACGAGAAATTAATTCAAAGATGTACGACAGGCTTGGGGATTGAGTGATCGGGACTCAGTCCTTGGCAGAAGCAGAGATTTTGCTTGATACTTTAGCGCGACGCATTTGGAGAGTCATTGGTGGCGATGTCTCATCAGATGGTGACAGTGTGTTCGACTGATACTTGTTAACAGGGAAGGATGATAGTAACAAAGGTGGAAGCTGAGGGAAAAATCTATTATTTGGTATTGTGGTGGTGTCTGTCCTTCTGTTGGAGGTCTTGGTGGATTGTGGACGCAAGAGGCAGCCTTTGTGTGCTGAGATTCTCTGCTCATTGCTATTTTCCTTCAGTTCCTGCTGCCAGTGTCCAACTGATGAATGACAGTCACCACAGTTGGTTAAGAAACCAGCAAGGTACACTTAATAAAATAAATTTGGGACAAACCAGTTAATTCCACTCTGCTGCATGGTTTGGCTCTGCAGAGCCAGTTAGTATACGTATGAAAAATTCTTACACCTGCAAGTCTTCTGTCATGAGATCATGCTGTTTGCAGAAACTTTAGACCATCCATGTGTTTACATCCAAATGGGAGTATTCCTGTGCCACTAATACCCAAACTGTGTACGGCAGGCTGTATAATTCTTTGTACAGCTGGAACTGACTTGCTTTGTTAACCTTTTAAAGACGAAAAGTAATCTACTTTATATAAGGAATCAGTTCGTACCGCGCTGTAAACACTTTCCACCACGGTTATAAAAACCAATCAGTTAATGATGTATAAAGCAAAAATCGCTGTTTGTTCCGAGATCTGTGGAAAACACTCAACGCAAAGCGAGCACCATGTAGAATTTTTTAATGTTAAACCTGGCGGTACGTAAAGAAACCACTAGGCTTTAAATGGTTAAAGTATAAATTAGTTCCCCAATATACAGTATAAAGAAGCTGCAATGTATTTTGTGTATGGTATGTTGTGTCTGTGTTAACTGTCATAGACACATCATCAGCATCATCATCATCATCATCGCCGGCGTCATCATCATCACCACCACCACCAACACCACCATCATCATCATCATCATAAACATCAAGGATTGGAACCTTTGATCTGTTCTGTCCCCAAAGTTACAACTGCTCTCTCCAATGCTTCTTTGGTCTTCCAATTGATCTTCCTTGTGGTCTGTAGTAGTATGATTTCAAAGGGATTTGGTTTTGTGGCATTCATAGACATATATTGATTTTATTTCGTTTAGGTGTTCTTACACGACGTGTTTGTCATTTTGTTTTTTAACCAATATCCCAAATTAATTTTATTATCAGTAGTGTGTCGGTTTTTTAATCAGCTATGATTTGCGGTAAATTGTGGTGACAGTGCATGTGTATATTATAGAGACTGTTTACACATAATGGTGATAAACAGGCGTGGAGTCAGGATGTGACCGTGCAGGACACTCACACCTTTCGTGGCTGTCATTACCATTAACAGGAAATTATATTAGGGTCCACTCATCAGAACGTTCTGTACACCATTTTGCACTGACGTTAATGACCATGACCAAGTTTTTCATGTGTTGAGATTTATATATTTTTGTAACAGTATGAAATATCAGTTCAGTTTTGACAAGAAGAAGTGTGGTAGGTTTCGGAAAATCGCGTTTTGTCTTTATGTGTTCAGTAAGCCAATTTACATGCCCAAGTTAACAGACATGCTGCCAACAGAATTTTCAGTCATTTATTGAATTATAATTTTTGTTAAAATTAGCTGCAGATTCTAGGAGTTCTCGATGCTTATGACTGAACATGTTCTGGAAGTGATTTAGTGTATATTATTTCACACTATGTAGAATAACAGGATCACAAAAAATAATGTCGTATTGCACTGTTCAACATTTGGAGTTACGTTTAATGTAGTGCCATAAGAATCCTGTTGTCTTCTAAGGTGTGATGCTGTGTATGTGGATAGTTTGGAGGACTGCTGGTAGTGCTGGTACTGCTGGTACTCTTGTCAAGCAAAACTCACCTTTTAACCAGCCACAAAATCCCAGAAGAGGAGTAGAGGTGCATCTCTACTCTTTCTTTAACTGTGGTGCTATATGAGGGGGTGGATGGTCAACACCATGCCACGACTGCTTTACCGCAGGGAGTTACCCAGTACCCATCATGTAGGAGACCGGTTGGGTCCAAGGGTCAGTCTGGACGGGCGCGGAAAATCTCGCCGTCATCGGCATTCGATCCCAAGACCATGTAGCCTGTAGCAAGTTGCTCTACTGACTATGCTATACCAGCCCACATTAGTACGTCTGTACCGAGTAAACACTCTTGCACCAGAAAACTGCATTTGTGTTCAGACTCTTGTGATCCTTAGACCTTAAATAATGTAGTAAGGCTGGTTAAATAGTTGGCCTCTTGCTAGGTGTCAGTCCTTAGCTATTATGTGTGCATCACTGCCCTGTAAAATATCAGTGTTTCAATATGTGGCCCTGTTCTACATGAGCTGCACAGCAACCATGTGCTGTCCTTGCTTGGTCTTCTTCTCCTTCTTCGAATCAAAGCTAGGCCATGAGCATTCCACGTTCTTTTATGGTCGTCCATCTCATACCAGTAAGCCTAAAACAGAGCCAATTATGGCAGTGTGTGGAGGCATTGTTTCTACATATTTCCGTCTCATTGTTATGTTCTCTTCTAACATCTGCATGTAGATGTGTTTGTACTGCTGCTGTAGATTGTACGGGTTTTAGTAGTTTTTTTTTTTTGAAATGTGTAGGTTAAGTACAGAAACAGTGTAAGTTTTCTAAAAAATAATCCAGTCAAACACAACTATTAGTATTATAAAAACAATTCTTTTCTTACAAAAATTTGCTACATGATTTGACAAAAAGGTCATCATCAGATGAAACAGTTACAAAAATATACAAAAGAAGGCAGTAGTAATATCAAAAGAAGCCTTCCTGTGGCTATTTGTTTGTAACTGTTTTGCCTGATTGTGACATCGGTTGAAACTTGCAGTGAATGTTTGTAAAAAGATAGGGTGATGTTTCTGAAGATTGTAAAGTAACATTGTTTTGTATATATGTGCTGTGAGATGTGTTTTGACGTCTCTTCTGATTACAGTACGCCTCTGTCGGTGTTCGTTTTTGATCAGTCTGATAGCTGTATGTGTCCTTTGTTCCACATCTGTCCCTGTCAATATTTATTGAACACTGCAGGTATGAGGTATGAAGTCAACATGCAAGGATAGCAATTCTGTTGCTGACATGTTCTATGTAGTATGGCTGTTAGACAGGTGCCATAGTCATAATGTGGCATCATGTTGTAGGAAAATATGATCTTACTATTCATGGTTATGAAAATCTTGAATCTGAAACAGTGGTGAAGCTAAGTTTTTATGGCACCCGGGGTGAGTAAGTAGGATGGCTAAGCGGCTTCGGTGGTCTAGGGGTAGCGTGCTGCCTTCAAGTACCCAAGTTGACGGGTTCAAACCCGGCCGAAGCTGTCAGGATTTTTCAGGGCGAAAAAATCCTCAGCATGCCTTCGGAAGGGAAGTAAGCCATGGGTCCCGTGTCGCAGATTTGCGGCATGTAAAAGATCCCTGAATTGACGTGGAAGTTGCAATTTCATGCAAAATTACTGGCCAATTCTCACCCACACAGTTCCACCTTTCGCTACCAGGATCTCTCACGTCGTCGTGGATGTGGGGGTACCTGGCGGCAAACGTGGGAACATCCAAACAGGCGGGGGGATAGGGTGAGTACAATAAGCCTATAGGCTGCAGTACATCTGTGGCATTAGCTACGGGCCCTACTGATGAAGAAGTATGATGGCTGCCCCCTAACAGAAACTGTGAAATTTAAAAAAAATCACAAAAATTTATGAATTTCCATTTATTTGGCTGAGTAGTTTAAAATTTCTTGAGTGCATTTTCTTTTGTTTGCAATTCAAATATTCATTTTGCTGTCTATTTTGTTACCTCTTGGACTCTGCTGCCAGACGTTGTCACACCATTCATCCCCCCCCACATCTACATTCATGATCTTAAATAACTTTAATGTATTCTTTGTTATCATGATCATGAACTTTGTCAGGTTACAACAATAGAACATGTTCCTCAGAATCCCGTTTAGGCCTTGGACTTCGTCACTACAGTCTTGCGCCACATAACGACATTTCGGTCAACAACGGACCACATATAAGACGGTTGCCCCATAAGATTACATTATTATAATATACTATTACAGTTACAGTTGCCTACAGTATTCAGTTCAGTAACATGCTGTACTGGTTTGTAGCCTAGGAGCAGTAGGCTATACCTTATAGCGTAGGTGCGTAGTGGGCTATAGGTTAGTGTAAGTACACTCTATGATGTTCACACAATGACAAAATCACCTCGACACATTTCTCAGAATGTATCCCCGTTGTCAAGCTACGCACGACTATTTCAGTCATCCTAGGCTTTCTTCTCCCATACATTTTGTATTCTTTAGTTTCTGTTCATATTTATTTTATTGTAAGGCCATGATAGTGCGATTGGTGCGGTGAATGTGCTGCGAGCTGGACAATCCGAATTTTGAATCGTGGGAGGAGCAAGAGATTTTTCCCTTCTCCAAAATGTCCAGACTGCACCCACCCGGGTTTTTTTTTACCATGATTACAGAAGCCTGCCTCTGGTTCTGTATCCTCAGCCACATGAATTCAGCACACACTTTTCCATCCTAATTTTGTAAGGTCCATTTTAATAGTATGCTTCCAGCTGTGACTAATTCTTCCTCTTTGTCTCCCCACCGTCGTGTCTTCTGACCACAACGCACTGCATGTCTTGTCTTTCCCATCCATGCTACATGCCATGCTCATCTCATCCTTTGTCTGTTCTTCCCAATACTGTATGGTGTAGTGTACCAATTACGACACTCCTTTTCATGCAGTCTTCTCCAGGCACTCCCCTCATTGTCCTGTTCTCGGATGCTTTATGTCTATGAAATATGATGAAATGTGTGTCATAATTGGTCTTTATGTAGTGGCCCTGTACAGAAACTTAAATCAGGCTGATGAATTTCTCATTTGTCAACATGTTTCACATGGCTGTCTATAAAGCTCATGGACTGACACTGAGTTAATGTTTGAACTGTTACAGTTTTGTTCATGTATTCATGGTGATTGAAACATTTCAGGCAACAGTTATTTGTGTTTGGTAGAGGTCATAAATTTGTTTGTGTAATGGCTTGATATCTACAAGTTGAAAACCATGTCTTCTATGTTTGGGTGGAATTTTGTGTGGGTGACATAAACTGAAAAATTAGAGCTCAGAATTGTAAAACTTATGTTAATCCTTTTGTCAAAGAAGAAATTTTTGTAGAACCCTATGATATGAACTTTAAATGTTGTATTATGGCCTTTGGTGTGGTGAGATTGTGGCTGTCAAACCTTCTGGACTTGGTGCTCTGAAGCAAGAAGGCAGTCTTACTGATACAGCTTGTCTCCATTACAAAGACCATTCAGTTAAAGTTGTGTTAAGAAACTCCTATTAGGAGAATTATATCAGACACATTAATCTTTGAACAATATGTTTGATATAAATCTTATTGTAGCACCGTGCATTTCTTGTAGAATCACTTCAATTTATCAACCAACAAATGCACATATAATTTCACATAAAACATTTTAAAACAATCCGACATGTTTCGATCTTGTCAGATCATCATCAGGGAGCTTTGTTCCTTGCTAAATTTATGTTACAGTCTTCACAATTCAATTGGAGCAGTGGCTAGGTGTGCGTCTTAAGACGCACACCTAGCCACTGCTCCACAACACATTCCTACACAACATGATATGCTGCCACAACACCTCGTTTGCAAAAACGAATTGAATTGTGAATACTGTAACATAACTTTAGCAAGGAACAAAGCTCCCTGATGATGATCTGACAAGATCGAAACATGTCGGAGTGTTTTAAAATGTTTTAAAAGTGTTTTATGTGAAA
>Ga0131853_10003030_pt1 | contig 30156 bp, 15 predicted proteins | sample TergutLab28metaG_FD_92764 | JGI IMG/M metagenome (GOLD analysis project Ga0131853, IMG submission 92764) | Labiotermes labralis P1 segment gut microbial communities from Petit-Saut dam, French Guiana - Lab288 P1 (version 2) (version 2) | ecosystem: Host-associated > Arthropoda: Insects >... | reverse complement strand
GAGTGGACCCCGTTCCAGACCCACTACTACTCAGAAAATCTGGTAGCGCCGGGGATCGAACCCGGGACCTCTGTATCTGTAGCCAGAAACTCTGACCACTAGACCACAGAGGCGGTCCAAACAATACATAGAACAACACAATTAACAACTTTGATTCGAAGGCTTTCTGGGATTTGAACCCAGAATGGTCAAAATAAGATTAACATTACATTGATGATGTCCATATTTATTACAGATTGTATATACAGCCACCAATCAGGACTTCGTGTGAATTATAACAACAAAATGATTTTAGCCATATTATTATTAATGGGACAATTTTCATATTTTAAGGATTTTTAACATTGAGATTTCAACAGCATAAAATACGTGTGAAATTTAAAATTGTACTACTAACGACTGCACTGACATACTTGTGTAACTTAGCAAGGTAGTAACTGCGACCTCCCTGAGGATGACACAGTAGTGTCGAAACATGTAGGAGCAGTATAATAATTTGCCAATTAGTTGTGCATTGTTTGGTCATTGTACAAAATAAAAAATAAAGCAATAAAAACACACATACGCCCTTTACCCCCACTCCCAACCCAATATTTCTTTTAATTTTCCCCTCTTCAACTCAGCGACTGAAAAGAAACTGTTCTTGGGTAGAAAAAATACTGGGGGGCATTTACGTTCCCCTTGCCCCCCCCCCCCGCCCAGTTACACCTATTCCGGTAACTAACAGATTAATTAGATATCTCCGTACCGTAGAACACTTCTTCAGTGACAAAAGATTCTCAGCTAGTCAAGATTTTCATTGGTATTTGAACCTGCGACCTGAAGGATAAAGGCCAGGAACGTTACTCACCCAAATACAACGTTGTATAAGGAAATATATTATTATTATTTTATTATATTGATTTTTGTTTTTCTTCTTCTTCTCTTCTTATTCCTCCGTTTTCTGCCACCTCTCTTCCTCTTTTTCATATTCCGCTTTCTCCTCACGTGACCTCTCACAGCCTTACAGTGTTAACGTTGCTTGTAACGCATGCTGTCTTGCGCATCGGTATGTACTAATTTGGTACAGTTCGCAATGAAAGTTTTTTAGTTTCGGGCCGCTGTTGATTGCTTGTGAGCGGCGAATGTGTCTTCAGTCTGGCTAAAATATTGGCTACTTACAACGTCTTGTTCTAAGGAACACGTAGGTGTCCAGGAAAAAAGTTAGCTTTGTTTAGGTTCTGCAAATATCCTTTTCTTTTACACTGTTGCAGGCCTAAGTAAAGAAAGGTCTGTACCGGAAGATTAGGTTTAGTTCATCGTGAAGACCATAAAATGCTTGTGCCCTTTAGCATTTTTCCCCAGTTACTATTTTTGCCATGAAAAAAACACCACAAACACTATCTGAGAACCAAATTTTTTACGTATTCTGTAAATGTATTTAATATACAGCAGTGATTCCAGGCTTATGAGATCATTATTCTGTCTGTGTTCTTTTATGTATGTCCGTGGGGCCGTGGGTCTGTGTTTCCGCCTTCGAACATTTGAATCGCATGTGAATTTTACCGTATTGGAGAAAACCCACAATGTCGGAATATTCGCTTTCCTACAATCAGTAATAGCAACATGGCGGTGGCGCGAAATCTTATGGGAATAACATCATCAACACGTAAGCTAGCTTAGGATGCGAGATATATGCAGCTTGTATTCATAATATGTTTTAGGCGCGTTCTCAAAATTGCGAAAAGCGACTATTTGCTTCGTCATGTCCGTCCTCCCGTCCGTCCGTATGGAACAACTCGGCTCTCACTGGATGGATTTTCACGAATTTTTTTATATTTGAGGATTTTTATAAAATCTGTAGACAAAATTCAAGTTTCATTGAAATCGGAAAAGAACTAAGGACACTTTACATGAAGACCGATACACATTTTCTTTTATTTGTGCTTTAATTCTTTTTGAAACGAGAAATGTTTCAAAATAACGTTGTAGAGAAAATCAAAACACACATTTTTATTCACTAACATTTTTCGAAAATCTTGCCGTTTATGGGATAATGTGGAAAAATGAGATGTAGCGGCCTGTCTGGTTTGTCATCTGCATCAACGATTGTGAGAAATGTATTGCCTTCATGTTTAGAGTAGTCCAGCCGATGTTTTGGCTATTGAAAATGTGTTGCGTTCGTCTGTGCGTGGTTCGTGATTGACACTTCCTCTCAGCACGATGAACCACAAGTTCTATAATGTTTGCATGCACTCCCTTAGTCGTTATTCAAGACCAGTCATTTGTACATCAGTCTGTGATATCCAGCAAGCTTCTGACCGCTGCTGTGGAAGTGTGTACAGACAAGATCTTTGAAACTGAAACAGCTGACTACGGCTGACAGCTTTCTTTATAAATTTAGCGACTACCTGGCTCTGTGGAGTAGACTAATTCCTGGAAAACTGGTTCTTCCCTCAGCTACTCGAGAATTATCCTTCCTTTTATGAAATTCGCAGTTTCATTAGCGTAACTGATAATGTAACCAATGTACTCGGGTCTTCATGTAAAGTTCCTTACATTTGTGTCGGATTTTAACCAGAATTTGAATTTCTCGACATAATTTCGGTCAAGTCCCCAATGTCAAATTTCACGAAAATCCGTCCAGTGGGAGCCGCACTGTTGTATACGGAGAGACAGGCAGACGAACGGACAGACATGACGAAGGTAATAGGCGCTTTTACTTACTGTACGAACGCGCCCAAAAGGAGGAAATGGTGTAGGTTTTACAATAAAAACAAGCGGAGTGTTTTTATCCCTCACTTGGCATTCGCACTATATCTACATTATTTATGTTACTCTGAACATGAGCTGCAATACTCATCCTAAACGAGATCATGTAAGCTAGAACATTGTGTGCTCACTGTATATTTATATGAAGGGTGCAATGCGCCGGTACGGCCCAGGACCTCTTATTTTCAAGCTGTCCGAATATTATTTATAGATTTTTTGATGCTGCTTAGGCTTGCTTGGTGCAATTATAACTTTGCTCATTTACACGCGTCTAGTTCGTCGCGGAGATCAAAACTCGTATTACTCTTTTCTGGTTTGGTCAGTAGATAACCAAGATTCGGAGGAGAATTCTTCCCCACTCAAGGATAAAATTGAGGGAAGGTAACCAACCAACAATAAGCTAAATACTATAAACCCTTCCTGCCTCTGAAAAGCATAGCTACGGTGTGAAATCATCATCATCATCATCATCATCATCATAAACATAAAGGATTTGACCCTTTGATCCGTTCCGTCTCCACAGTTACAGCTGCTCGCGCCTACGCTTCTTCGATCTTCCAATTGTTCTCCTTCCTTGTGGTCTGTAGTGATATGATTTCAAAGCGAATCGGTTTCGTGGCATTCTTTGCAAGTGTGAAAGCCAGTTCCGTCTGTATTCATCTATCTTGTCTAGTATGCTTGTAATCCGTAGTTCGAGGAGTATGTAGTCTTTTTTTATGGTCATAAAGGATGTAGCCTACCAGAGGTCTCAGTAAGGCTGTTAAAGTCCAATTTCCAAATTAAATTCTTTAGATATGTTATATAATAAATAGACTGTCTCTTGTAAGTTGTCTTCTGCGTCAGAAATAATAAACTGGTCATCTGCAAATAACAGTGTGTTGAAAATTAACTCTTTAAAATATTTACTAGTTTTTAGTTTCTGTAACCAAATCCTAATAACTTCGTGCAAATATAAATTGAATGAAACAGGTGATAGTTGGCATCCTTGTCTCACCCCTTGGGTAATAGCTCTAGAATCTTCAGATATTCCATTAAATCACAGAGGTTATTGTCGCTGGACTGAACATTGAATACGTGGCGGTATCTTCAGGCCCTCTGCACCCAAGATGTCGTCGTCTTCACGGTTAGCAGTTTGTATAGCAGGGGTTGGGCTAACAGCCTGAAGGTATTGACAGGGACCGAAGGAAGAGTGAAACTAATACGGACTGTAACTACTGAGTTAATCGGCAATATTTCAGTGTGGCTGTAATTACTGGACGTTTTCTAATTGGCAAATGAAAAGAGTAAAATAAACATAATCAGTGTACTGCGGTCTCTCCTGTTGCCGCTTGCAACATTTTCAAGTTCATGCGGTTATACTGTGCTTCAATGAAGAGAGTTTATTAACTCGTATGTCGTACATAAAGAAAATTTATCATCTCGTGTACTGCAATTATGGGGTGACTAAGAGAAATGTAAACTCAGAAGTACAGAATCTGAAGGTCAGGCATAACACGGAATATTCTACATTCCATATCTTGTGTGGGCTCAGATATAAATGTGAAACAATAAATCTCGGAAAATGCGCATTGCACTTGGAGCAGTAAGCCTTAAGACGTCTGCAGAAAACGGCAGGTGTTGCATGGATTAGTTCGATGGTCAGTGAGGTTAACACCTTCTCTGACCCCTTGTCTTCTTTTTCAGCATTTCATGTACCATATTCGACCTCTTGTAGTCTGTCTGTTGCCGTACGCATACCTCTGAATGGCCCCATGACCCACATACCATCTTCGCCTGCACCGGCAGCACACCAACTCCACCGCAAATACCTGACATCACACTTCCTACCTCTCTGATCCTCAGCTGGGTCAATTGCACGTGTTATGTCTTTTCCCCTCGCAGCCATATAGCTACACGTAGACTGTTGTAGTCAGGATTATTTTAATCTCATCCTTTGTGTTTTTATTGTATGAATTATTTCATGATGTTGTTTCAAGTACCGGTGAAGTACGTCTATAGAGTTGTGCGAGAACACGAAACCAGCAAGGAAAGGCAGCCTTTGTCAATGCCGTTTTATCAACTACAAATTGCTTTACGAAAGAGTCGTTAAAGTGAGGAAGCCTTCCGTTAGCCGATGAAGTTCCAGGGGCAAATGGGCACCGCCTACTGCAATATTAGGAAGCTCTGCGTTTTTCTGCAGTGTCTGACCAAAGACACTAATTGTATCCCTAAAGAACATTTAACACATTAGGCTTTATAATGGACAGGCGCTAAGTTTTCTGTGAGGTGTGAGTTGAAGTTTTATGTTCAGTTTGCATGTATGTCAGTCTTCATAGTGTTAAACATCTATGCAGCAGGTACTTAGTTTGAAAGATTTAGGCTGCGTAGTGCAAGCAATACAAACAACCTTTTCCAGTTATGTAATGCGAAGTTTATATAAGAACCAAAATGAAAAGTACACATCATATAAAATTAAAAGAAGTTACAATATGTATTTTTAATTTCACAAAGCGTGTACCGGGAAACAAACCATACTGTAAAATTAATCATTTCGTTGTTCATTTTACGACGCTTTCAGTGTCGTAGACTGTAAGGCGTCGAGTTGTGTCGGCAACCGGCAACCCGGATGCCATCCTAGCCGAACCGCACCCTAACTCCAACACACAGCAATCCAAGAACAATACAGTCAATATGGTAGTTCAACAACATAGTCGCAAACTCCTGAAGATGGACATATTAATGCCCGAAACATGCTGAGTATCTAAGAAGTAAAGTAAATATAGCAAGTGACATCTAGATGGTTTTTTATTCTTCAACTCTCACAATGATGCACGGTCCAATAAACATCGTATGAAAATGTGTTGGAGTTAACGGAATAAATTAAACTTAATGTTAATTAGTTTTTTATAAACTAATACTCATTTAAGTAACGTTATTCTGAGTACAAAAAATAAGCCTATTTATATTTATTGCTGCATGAAGCAAAGTTCCTTCCCAAAGTATAATTGTTACACACACTCGCGAGGCGTGACTGGATGAATACTGTGTCCGAATTTCTAACAGAGGTGCCTGAAACAAACCATGTTTCAAGGGAATGTAGTTTTGTGGTTACTCTGTACTTGCGATCTATGGTGCATGTAATGTTATTTCCCGTTTTGAATGTTTTGTACTTTTAAATTGCAACTTTCCAAAGTTTGTGCGCAGTACTCCATATTGCTGTTTTCTGAAGTCCCTAGATTTCGTGCTCTCCCTTTATGTTGCTCTTATGTTTTCTGAATGATTTTGAGATTTTTCTTCACTTTTCACTTTTATTTTTGCGTTCCACCTGCTCTTTATTTCTACTGCAGGGTCTTTGTATTTTATAATCTTCTCGGCTTCTTTCTTGATCACATTTCTGTCTTCTGAAATTGCCAAAATCTTTTAACATACGTGTTCCCTTTTCATTGCCACGGATTGTGATGTCCAGTTTATTGTTAGGAACAGTTCTGTCGGTTTGCACCTGTTGATTACTTAATGTGGTTACGTTCCATTCATTACTTTATTATTATTATTATTATCATCATCATCATCATCATCCTTGTTATCACCTTTATGCAGGATATCTACAGTTGTTAACCTGAAACAAACCATTTTTCTAGAGTATTATATTGTTGCAGATGTTACCTATTTACAATTTATTCTACATGTAATGTTATTTCGCCCGTGAAATGGTTTGTACTTTTACATTAACACATTATTATTATTATTATTATTATGCGCTGAGCCTAAACACAAATATCATCATCATCATTATTATCATCGCCACCGTCTTGAAATTTGCCTGTTTTCAGATCATATGATAAATACAAGCTCCGTGTTGGCTTGATACATATTTATAAATAAGTATAAAGTTTGTCATGTTGAGCATCTGTGGAATGCCGTACTTGCCTCTCACAGCACATCCATTCTTTCTTTTAATATCCGCGTAATAATGAATGCTGGGAGGAACTCGTAAACTTGAAAGAAAGAAGAGGCTAATCCTTGGAATGTGCAGTATGCTTACCGCAAAATGTGATGATATAAATGGGTTTGACGATTTGTTTGTGTGACGCAGTGATGAGAGTAAGTGGGTGGGTTTAGGAGCTAGCGGCGCGAAGGGGAGGGGTGTGGTTAAGGAATGTTGGCTGCCCACGGGGATCACAGTGCTTCCCTCTACTCCATTTACTTTATCCTGCCTGACCCCAAAAAAGTAACGGTTCGGACCTACAAGCCGACGAGGTACAGCGGTACAGCAGTACAGCAGTACAGCTGCCATCGAAATCGTTTGGGGCCACGCACACAGTAGGCTGGCCGTAACACATGTCAAGTAATTGATAAGAACTGCTGCATCCTACTTAGGGTAATATCTGTGTATTAATTAAAAGCTCCCATTACCGCTGTTTCCCTTTTTAAACTTTGACCGAGTATAATTGGACGTCGGTAAAAGTAATTTACTTTTTCCATATTCAAAGACGAAACTAAAGTATTGTATACTATAGGACTGTATCAAGCTTGTCATATGGCAGACGACGATAATCTCTTAATGTATTTTTCGTATCTTTTCCCACATCCGAATTTCAGAAATTTTAAGACTAAGTTTGCTTTCCATTTACAGATAAATATATTGTGTCCTCTTTGCACATGGCTTCCAGCTTCTTTGGTATTAATTTCGTCCTTCTGTTACAGTACATCGTGTTTTTCTTTTGATTTTATGTCTCGTACAGTTACCCATAGCACTGATGTAAGAAATGTAATTCGCGTTTTGATATAATCCATCTTACATGCTTTTATCAGGTCCAAAAATATACATATAACCAACAAACTGCACTGCAATGTTTGTGATGTATTTTATTCACAATGTTCTCACCAACATGTTTCGGCCGGTATTCCGGTCATCTTCAAGGTGATACTATTACAAGAATACAAAACGTAAAAATGTGGCTAACTGTGCCATCGTCAATAATTATCCATTTGTAACCTATATTTATATTAAATAATTTTAACCGCAATTATAATTTTAATTATTACGCAGTGACGGTGACACAGTCGGCCACATTCTACGTTTTGCATTCTTGTAATAATAACATCACCCTGAAGAAGGCCAGAATATCGGCCGAAACATGTTGGTGAGAACACTTTGAATAAAGTACGTCATAAATATTGAAGTACGTTTGTTGATTATTTGTTTGTATACTCATAGGCGTGTTTCTAGCTAGTCTTTTCAACCTTCCTTCTTAACACAAGCGTCGCTTCCAGAAAATGAATTTGGTTTAGCGGATGTAGTTGCGTGTCAGCTATTTCTGTGCCCTTTTTGAAACATATCTGCTTTGTTACACGTGTATACAGTCCTTCTATATGTTAGTGTGGTTGCTCGGATATTTCACATGCAAAACATGTAATCTCGGTTACTTACTCAGTAATATGACCGTATGTGACTTCAGTCTGAGCTTGTCTTCCTCTACAATTGACCGTTCCTATAGTGCATACATATGAATATTTTATATTCTACACATCTGTAGTACTGGAATTTGTTTCACAAGTGTCTTCTGAAAGTTACATTCGAAAGTTCCGCACAAAATTTGGTGCGTTGTTTGTTATATCTCTGGACCTTTAATTCTCAGAAATTGTGTTCAGTTTTGTTGATGGATGTATGTTGAATGGGAGTGGGGATAATCTGCATTCTTCGCGCAATTCCATATTAAGGTAATTGGGTCGATCATCGATTACTGTTTAGTCCGTACATATACCAACAAATTTTTAAATACTTGCATTAGATTTTTTTAATTTTATACTAACAACTTTCCAAAACATGCTACTGCTTACCCTTCGTTCAAGCTATCATATGAATATGCAGAGTTAGAGGGAAGTTTTCTCTTTATTTTCTCTGCAATTTTTTAAATAACAAGTTTAGGCCCGTGCAGACTCGTTTCGTCTGCAGCCCCGTCGGCATCCAAGAACACTGGCTGCGTCTCTGTATCTGTTTGTAAGAATGGCTGATTTAGATTTTATGTTCTACGTAATAACAAAATACCTCCCTAGTTAACAAATAGGCCCAGTATCCTTAGCTCCTGATTGTGATTATTAAATATTAGAAAGTTATATTCCATTCTTCTGGAATATTTCCCCGTTTTTATACACCCTACGTTTGGTGTATTCATCAGTACATTTCTGTAGCTCCATAAACCTCATTGGAGCTTTCTCTTCGCTTTCTGATTTTTTTATTACTTTTTTTTTTGTTTTCTTTGATCATATCACTTCTTCATTTAGTACATGTTTTCCGTCGTCTTAAGTTTATTTTTGTTTAACAGAGCCTTGTAATAATGTGCCTAATTTGTTTATTTATCAAATTACTTTTCCCATTATTACTAGGTATTTCCTTCCTATTTTAGTTATTTAAACGGGTTTCTAGAATTCTCTCGGCTTCACAAATATAATTGTTTTCTTAAACAGTAATACTGTTAATTACTGTGTACTTTAATATAACCACGTTGTCTGGAATGAATCATTCTAAAGTACGCCACTATTTAATATGTGGGAAAAACTCCAACGGTTACGAGGATTTTGCTGATGAAAATGGTAGAATATGTAAGTTCCGGAAGAGCTTCATACTGACCCCGAAAAGCCTTACTCTCCCGTCATAATTGCTTCAAAATCCTTACGTAAATACGTCATTATTGTACAGTAAGTAAGCAGGTTAGCTAGAATATTACACAAAGTGGTGCTTTGCCAAGTTTGCATTTCATTTAGTCTAATTTTGTGGCCAGGATGAGACAGAAAAAATGCCTAAAAAAATTCTTGAAGGTGACCCCCTGCAGAACCTAACCCTAGAAGACATCACTCCACTATTGCTACTGTATCATCATCATAATCATCACACTGAATTGCAAAAAGTAAATCGACCCAGTATATAGACAGTAAAATTCTTGAATCTACATCCCAGATTCCGTACCAGTGTTGCTATTGCTGTGTCATAAGTAAAAACTGATTGTTGCTTAGCAGGCAGTAGGTTACCAGCTGCAGAACTCTTACCAGCAAGGATAGGCCCTAGGAAGCACACTGTTGAATTATCACCTTACATGTTTTGTGTGACTGTGTTTCCAAGGCAGTTAATTATGATTTCGTAACCTTCACTGGATGATCGTAACTTCCTACAGACAAAGTAACGAGTTCTTTTATGATGAATGACCCGTACCCAACTTAGGAAGTAGGGGGGGGGGGGTTCTTGTCTAAATCGGATCCAAAGATATTTAGATGCATTAATTTCCGTCGCAGAAAACGCACGTCTCTTCATTGCTTTTGTGAATATTCGAGTCGCTATGTAGGTCACTGTCCGCGTTCGCTTAGTTCGTGTATGCTGTATCACTGCTGCGTCCAATTTGACTGCTTGTAAATACTCTGAGAAGGAGTTTTATAAAATTTCAAGTTTGACCTGCCGAGGGCTTTCGATAGAAAGGCTTGAACGAGTTTCTTGATTTCAAAAAACGCAACGGGAAGAAATGAGAAGCCAAACAAAGAATTCTGACTGTTTCTTTTTAAACAGCCGGGTTATTTAAAGTGGGAGTTGCCCGAAGCACTACTGCGCCAGTTGTTATGTAGTAATACAGGGATCGAAATGATGGCAATAGCATAAGCATACAAATTATTTGCGTGAGTTGCTCAATCAGTGTATTGACTAGGTTATGTTAGGGTACCTGAGTTCGGTTCAAAGATGTGCAAGAATTTTTCTGCACCGTTGTTACGGGATACCCAGCAAGGTTAACTGGATTGGTCACATTTTGCTTAGAAACTGCCTTCTACAACAGGTTATTGAAGGACAGCTAAAAGGGGGGATAGAAATGATAGGAAGATGAGGAAGAAGACGTAGGAAGCTACTGGATGACCTTAAGGAAAGGAGAGGATGTTCTCATTTGAAGGAGGAAGCTCTAGTCGCACTATATGGAGAGCTGGCTTTGGAAGAAGCTTTGGACCTGTCGTAAGACAGACTACTAAATGAATGACCCAAGAATCCTCCATTTTGGGGGATAAGGCGGCCCAAGCGTGATGTAACCGCTCAGCTTCGTTTAGTTCCAAGGCTAAGAAAGCATTAAGCTATAAGTCAGCCCCCACTTACATCTTCATAGCTTAATGCAGTGCTTTTCAAATGGTTGTACGCCTACCACTGGTGGTATGCGGACGTTCAGCTGGTGCTATGTGAAGAAATAATTAAAATTTAAAAATTTTATTTTCACTATTAAAATTATTTTAAGCGTGTTTAAATGTAGAGAAAAAGTTTATGAATTGTATGCCAAAATAATATTTCGTACAATAAGATCTTCTCGGGCAGACAGCCGCGTCAAAGTTTGAAAGTTCTGCAAAGTTTCAGGGACTGACTCCGTCCCTAGAACGTCGGAGAATTTTGACACCTTGAAGCGGTTGTTTGCCCGAAAATATTTCATTAAATTCTGTCACCGGGAACGCGGCAAGACATGTTTCATTTCATTGTTCGAATATAAATATATACTGTCCTGTGTCTTTTAGAAAATTAGAAAAGTAGCAACTGCAAAATTTGGGGTTTCCATAGCGCTGTTGTTTTCCTGGTTCGCAGGTTTGAAGACTTCCATTCAATACTTATGGAAGCCACCCCATTGCGATTATTGCTAAACAAAATACACTTATTTAGCTGAGCACAATACAGGTTTGTTTTAATTCAAATTGTGCCTTTACATGTGTGCTTCATGTTTTGGCCAGTACTTAGGCCATCTTCGGGCTTGTCAATACAAAAATCTTGTAAAGAAAGATGTAATAAAACCTAAGGGGCCCCTTGTTTCCTGTCACTATGTTTTTATAATGTTGAAGCATAGAATATGAAATATAAAATGTAAAAATATGAGACCTTAATATTTTTTATGTTTTTTTGACAGTGCATCCCTGTATAATCTTTTCCAAATGAAGTCATCTAGGTGCACACTAATTCTTAGTATGCTTATTTAAACTTTTCTACATGTTTCGGGCAACTATGTGCCCATCATCCGGAGAACTTACTGTATCTGTGGGGCACTGGTATTTTTCACTCTACAGATACAGATTAAAAAATAGCATTGTCGCACAGATACAGTAAGTTCTCCTGATGATGGGCACATAGTAGCCCGAAACATGTAGAGGAGCTGAAACAAATATGCTATAAGTAGTGTGCACCAAGTTGGCTTCATTTCAAAAAGAGACCTTAATAGTTTTAAAAAATGTATAGATAAGGACTTTTATTAAATGTAGGCCCCCGAGTGTTGTAGCGAGATGTGGTACTATAATTATTCTATGATTTTGTGTATTATACTTGGTGCGGCGTGGTATTGTTTTATAAAGTTTTCTTCTTTGAATTCTGTTGCAGATTGTGGGACATTATTGATGGTGCAGTTCCACCACCAACTTGTAAGAACGATACCACTTCGAACCTGCCAACTTGCGAAACCTGCTAGAACACCAGTAGGCATTAATATCTACAGTAACTCGAGGAATGCATTCGTGTTTTTTGTTGCAATATTGGTAACAGAGAAAAAGTCTGAAAAACACCGGAATGCCTACTAACCACACCTAACTTTATCTTTACCTTGGCCCTTCGTTTTTAAAATCTGTGTTATGATTGTTGAAGGAAAACGCACATTTTATTTTATTTTTTTGACTTTTGCTGGCTGTGCATCTCAGTATATTTATTTCAGTATTTTGCCAACTTGATGCACAAAATTTGTATTAAATAAGTTTTTATTTCATGTGCTCGAAACATGTAGAGGCATGAAATAAAAACTTATTTAATACAAATTTTGTGCATCAAGTTGGTTAAACTACTGAGATAAAGCACATTTTCTTGTCAAACTGAAGCGTAATCCTATGGCATTTTCATATTCAGGTATCATGACATGAAATTTGTGCTATATGATACTTACGTAAAGTGAACTCGTTTCTTTAAGCAAACACGTGAGTGAACAAACAGAACGATTTCGAGGTGTCAGTTTGTTTGGGGTCGTAGTCGTGTCTTTACATTGATACTGTGTTCAGTTCGTCTCTCAATTCGCAGGGTTACCTACTGATTAACATCAGACTGTCACTTTGGTAGCAACTTCGCCATTAAACACCTGTAGCAATTACATATCATGTACCTTATTAAACTACTTATGGGTTGGACGATCCGGGTTAAGAATCCCGGCAGGTGCAAGAGAATTTTTCTCTTTTCCGAAACGCCAGATCGGGTGTGTTTCCCACTCAACCTCCTAGCCAATGTAACCTGTGGTTCTTTCCTTGGGAATAAGTCTGCCGGGGCGTGAGGCTGACCACTTACCTTCACCACTGCCGAGCTTAAAAATGAGCGGTGCTGTAACTCCACTCCCTCAACAGACATTCATGGCGTATGTAGAAACAACTTTATTTTATTTTATATTTTACTTATAATAATAACCTCAGGATGAAATTGATTTACCTTACTCTGAAAACGGAGGCAACACGTTCCTCCGAAACGTCGGCAAATGTATAAATGTATACCAGACTGCACCGTGTTACATCCCAGCAGACGATACTTTTCACAGTTGAAGAAGGAGAACTAAGAATCCCACCAGTAGAATAAGAGTTATTTTCAGTAATTTCCAGTGACATGGATAGGTTATTTTAAGGGAGTAGATGAGAACAAAACGTGATAAGTATTGTGTTTAATATTGTTCAAATGAACGCATCTTAAAATGAGTATTCTTAAAATTAAGCGTACATTGTGATTTGCAATTTTTGTAACTGTGACATGACCTGTGAGTACCTGGATGGTGGCCGACTGACTACAGACCGAAACGTGTGTTGGACAATTGCATTGGTAATTTATGTTGTGGGACATCTCTGGTGACATTGAGGTTTTACGTAGTTATATATATATATATACACATATATTGGTGACATTGAGGTTTTACGTAGTTTTACATATATATATATATACTCTACTGATGTCTTATACTTGCATTAATCGCCTAATAAAATTAATGCTGTTGAAGTGTGGTACAGAAAGAAGCTGAAATGTTGACAAGGGGCGCAGTATGTGGGGCGAACGTACCGAATTTCATGGCATGTTATATTTATTGTTCGTTGTAGTGTTAGATAATTTTGAACGGTTTGACATCACTGGAAAATATTGCATGTTATGAAAAATAAGAAATACTGTTATGGCCACAAAGCAAATTGTGTTGGTTTAATCTCTAAATGCGACTACAAACTCCACATGAAATTGTGTTTTTATTTACTGTAATTGATGTGCGGTCATAACATCGTGAAAAAGTGAAACAAGTTTCATTTTAGACATAAGCTCAAGGCTCTGTTTTTCCTGCGTGAAAAAGAATTATCATGTATTGAGTATGTTTCAAGTGTCAGGTTAATATTCCCCTTCGGACTAGCAATGTTTCAATGAGAATTATTGCACAATTCCTTTACATAAATATAATATTATATAATATAACGAAACCACGTTTTGTTGCATTGCAAAAAACTGCAACTTATATAATTATCATTAAACTATTTACATTTCTAAATTATTTGTCTCCGATACGAGGACTGGCAGTAATGTATGTCTGTTAATGTGTTTGTGTGATTCAGTGCTAGTTTTACTGTGACTTTTATTATCTCAGAACCGAGGAATATTCAGTACATTTACATACATGACACTATTTGTGTGATAGCTCTGTTTATGTTTCTGCAATAAAATTATTTGAAACAAAGAACCGTTTATTACAACAGGAGAAATAATAGTGCCGATATTGACGTAGGCAGTGACATCAGAAGCCAGCAGGACTGCTGGCTTCTGATGTCACTCTCAAAGCAAGCTGTATTGTACCATGGCATCCTGGTAACCATGGGGTCAATGGAAATTCCGGTTGTGCAGTCAGTCACAAACCATCCTCTGTTGTGGTTGTAGAAACCCGGTGATAATGGCAGCCCGGTTGTGAATGACGCCGTCCATCACACTAAGGGCATTGGTCAATTAAGCTATTGGCATGTGGCGGTAACTGGGATTAACATCCACCTTTTCTGCGACGTCCTCCCCTTCGGCTTATATTGAAAGAACAGAGTTTACGTTTTCGACTTTCAAGTATTATTGCAAAACGCGCTATGAATTTGTCTGGTAGTTTTTATTGCAGTACTGTCTTTGTCAATTCCAGGTGTTTTATAACAACTTCGTAACTGTTGTTATGATTCGCTATTTTTCGACCGTCCTAAGACAAGCATTTGTAGAGATTCCAAATTTTAATTTGTTTTTTCTTTAACATGCAGCTTTGGGATGCATATAGAATTATAACATTGACTATTAAAGTAGGTGCTGTACATTTAAGTTATGCAGTTCTTATTTATTACTTACTTACTTATTCCGTGGAGCAGAGTCTTTCTTGAGAAGCTAACCGGTTCTCGGCTAGTCAAGATGTTTCCCGCATTTTATAGATCCCGAAGGTTCATTACCGCGTTTACACTCGGAATCCACCTGTCCCTGTCCCGAACCAGATCAATCCAGTCTATGTCCCCATCCCACTTGCTGAAGATCCATCTTAATATTATCCTCCTATCTACGCCTGGTTCTTCCAAATGGTCTATTTCCCTCAGGTTTTACCTCCAAAACCCTGTATATACATCTCTTTTCCCCCATATGTGCTACATGTTCCGCTCATCTCATTCTTCTCGATTTGATCTCCCGAATAATATTTGGTGACGGGTACAGATCAGTAAGTTCCTCATGTGTACTAAATCGAAATGTGAATACAATATCTGAATTATAAATATGAAACTAGAATAGGACATAATGACCAACTGCAGTGTCAGTAGATTTATTTTTTATAAAATATAAATGCATCAAAATTTTGATAATGTGGGGTGTCCTATAGGGTGTAAATAATATCAGATATACGTTTGTTTTGATCTGCAAGTTTGCTGAGATTTCTTCAGTTAATGTGCTAAAGTCAATGCTGATATGTAATCGTGAGTATTCCTGTCTGGTCACCTTAATCCAACACATCTTCGATAGCAAAAGGCATAACTACTAAATTTAGATCTGTGAAACAATCATGGAAACGAAATGCACTTACAAGAAGACACACTGATTGATATCGTTTCTTAATTCATGCAGGAACTTTCAACAACAACAACAACAACAACGACGACGACGACGACGACAACAACATTTTTCGGGCCCTAAGTTCCAGAGGTATGGAATCAGTCTTGTATAAATTACTGTTATGTATAGACTCCGGTTTAAATTAGTTACGGACAAAGAAAGAACGTGGTTTCATTGAACTCATATCTGCTTGTAGTTCGTGAATGACAGTTGTGTTAATGTTTATAGCACAGTTTGCTCTTGAGCTGCGTACGGTACCGGAATTACGCTTCTGAGCTTAGCATGGCGCACGTTGTGCAAACAGCAATTAGGAGTGCCAGTCTTGTTTGCCGGTGTATTGACAAGTGGCACCGGCCTTCTCGCTAGGTAAAGCTGACAAGAAACTTCACCACCGGCTTTCTTATTACATGACACCAAAGTCAAATCTTAGCAATGTTCGTTATCACTCCGGTATTTTTTGCACCTGGAAAAGAGTATCGCATTGTATTTTGGAAGGTTAAAGCAACAGTATTATTTCCTTTTCCTTCACAACTGGGTTCGCTTCTCGGACCGGCCTGCTTCCGTTCTCATAGTTCTTGTATTTTGTCTTATTTTTTGCATACAAAATATGGTCCAGCCTGTACGTAGTTCCATAAGAATGTAACAATGTGACTCTCATTCAAAGTCCTTCTCGTAAATTCAGGTAAAAGTGGATTTATATTTAAGAGGCGCCAGCTTCGAATTTCTTGGCTGTCCTCATTGATATTCTCTTTCATAGTCTTTGTAAGGCAATTTTTTCTCCCCGTTGCTTGACGGCCCCCTGTGTGTCAGGGCCTCCTCACTGTCGAGGCTACACGATCACACTCATACACACTACACTTGGTAAGACTCCTCTGGACGATTGATCAGCCCGACGCACAAATCTCTACCTGACAACACACAACATTCACAATGGACAAACGTCCAAGACCCTAGCCGGATTCGAACAAACAATCCCAGCAAGAGAACGGCCTCAAACCCACGACTTAGACCGCGCGGCCACTGGGATCGGCTCTGTCAGGCTAAAGAAGCAGCCAAGTATTTGGATCTTAACTTCAGACTAACCATGAGCATGTCCTTACAGACCCCAAGTTGCTGGCCACTCTCATTCATCTCCCCAACACTTTCCATCTTTGTAGCTGACAGAGCTTCTTTCAGTAACCGACGGATCAATGAGGCCTTCCCTTTTCATAATGCACAATCAGCATCACACTTGGTGCTGCATAATCTGTGAAGTTTAGAAAGTGTCTTCCAGCAAGTGAAAAAAAGAAAGCAAACTATGTTGCATAACACGGACGCACGATTCCCTGTACCACAATTAACTAACAAGCTATTGCATTATTTTTCTAAATATCCTCCAAAGCAGTGTCTAATTTACGTTGATCTCCGCTGTGACTAAAATTAAGCTGCTTCCGTATAGACACTTTCATGGCAAGTTTTGTCTCGTTTGTCTTAGCGTTTTACTGTTACTTAAATAGTCTTCATTCCCATCAAGTACAACGCATTTATTACGTGTTGTTCAAAACATTAACCCGACATGTTTGGAGGGATCGTGTGTATTGTGATCAGTTTATTGGTTTTTAAAGATAAAACATTCAAAGTTCGAATAGCGTATGTTATTTGACGACAGCGGCCAGTGCAAAAAGTGACTTGAGATTAAATATAAAATTGTTAAGGAGCATAGATTAAAATATGCCATATTTTGCCTACCTTATATTTGTTGTGTGCTGTCAGTGTGCCATATTCTCGCAATAAATCCCGTTCTGTACACAACTATGTAAACAGGTTGTGTTACGGGAGCATTATATAAATACAGAGTAAGCGTTTCCCGTAATTTTCCTCTGTAAGTGAAAGAGAATATGATTCCCAGTTTACCCCGTCTGACACTCGGCTTTTCTCGCAAATGAGTGCTTGAATTCGACGGATCCACGAGCGATATTAATGAATAACTGCGTTTGTGGAGTAGTAATTTTCGAGTTCTGTACATGCCACAGGAAGATATTTTCTCTAAAATATTTTGAAGTTAGGTGTACAGGTGGCTGATGGAAGTGATATTGTTGAAAAAGCAGTAAGTTTCGTGTGCTGTCTTTTAATTCATATATTTTAATTCATTTCTTTACGCTAAAACAGAAGTTCGTTTTAGAAAGTGTCTCGTGCTTTGAAGTTGCCTATCGAATGGTATTCTACAAGCTTATCACTGTAAAATTCAGTGTGTCAGCACACGGCGTTGCATAACTGTAATGTTCAAATGGCCTTGTTCCTGACTGTGACCTCGTGGTGGTCACCAAGTTTGTACCTCGCTTATTCTACAGGAGTTAGTGAATTACGGATTCGTAGTAGTGCACCTATTAATCTAGTCGTGCTGGTGATTACGTGAGGGTATTTTATTACAGGGCAGACACACTGCGGAGTCGTGATCACGGCTTCTCCTTGCTGTCCTTTCCTCCCTGGTAACAAGCACATGAATGCATGTGACATGTTCTGCGGTCCAACAGTGTGAGCGGAATTCGGCAACAGTGTCGTGACTGTGGCCGCGACAGTCTCTGCATATGTCGGCCTTGATGCCGAAGGCGCATTGATGCATTTGTAGCGCAGGATTAGTGGCAAATTTGCCCGTGTTGGCGCATTTCACTTGTACATTTCCTGTTCCACGTCTAGAAATCTGCTTCTGCGTATACTAACCAAAACCCCATCTTGAGTTCACGTCTCAATTCATTTGTGTGACAAGTTTTCGGTAGAGTTTAGCGATCAGTTTACATTCTGCGGTTTTATATAAGAAATTTACGATTTGGCAGAACCTTGGACACCCACCTTTATTGTCACGAATGTGCTGATGGTTTTGTAGGATTTAGTGAGCTGTATTGAAGTGCCATGCAACAGTAGTGGATTTATTTCTTTCAATAATGCATGATCATGAATTAAGCTGCCTCGATACGTGATAAAACAAATACTTATTAACTTAGGATTATCTTATACTGTGGGCCCGGTAGCTCAGTCGGTATAGCGACTGGCTACGGCTGGACGGTCCGGGGATCGAATCCTGGTGGGGGCGAGATTTTCCGCACCTGTCCAGACCGGCCCTAGGGCCCACCCAGCCTCCTGTACAGTGGGTACGGGGTCTTTTCCGGGAGTAAAGATCTGTCGGGGCGTGACGCTGACTCCTCATTCCCTTCTAGTACCATGGTCAAGAAAGAGTAGAGCTATACCTCTACTCCCCCCATGGGCCGTACGGCCTGTACAGAGCCTCAGTGCCTGTACAAGGCTGCACTTTACCTTTTTACCTTTACTATCTTATATTATAAGCATAGTGTGCCTCCTACATGCTTCAAGTGGCCGAAACGTGTAACCATATAAGGTAGTCTTAAACGTTTATATGTATTTTTGGGTTTTATCACCATATCGGAACAATGACTTTATTTTCATACCCCCGAAAATTTACTAAACAAGCATTTCTTACTGGTGATTGCTTGGCAAAATAAATCTAAGAGAATTGTACCTTAAAACAGAAGCCAACTGGGCGTCCTTATTTTGGTACTTATGCTGTGTATAAAACTCCATGAAAAATGTTAAGGCATTTAAAAAATAGACAAATAATTTTTTTTAACAACGACATTTTGAACCCAAATCAAAGTAGGTTGAAGTATTTAGCGTAGATCTTCGCACAGAGAATTTCGCACCTTGAACCTAACGGATGTTTGTGGATTGCTTTTGTTTTTCGGATCACGTCTAACAGTAGGCTACAAAGCGTTTTATATACTTGCTACCAGACGACAGGTCGTTTTGTGTTGCTGTTACATTTAACTGACTGTGTGCCGTAACATTTCTCGACCGGCTGAACAAGTCCCTGTTAATTTCAGCATTCATCAGGATAGCCATAGCGACAATGACGTCACACCACGTTTCAAGCTTCGTTCTGTCTGCCAAACACAGCAGCAGGTACGTCTGTTATCTCGCCTGCTTCACCACCGCTGCTACTCAATGCTTCTGATTTGTGCCTTCGAAGGAGCCTAATGCTGCGTATAACTGAAGGCTGTCATTATATTTAATGATGGTTTTGTGTAACAGGAAGCATCTCTCTGCTCAGACGGTCAGTCGCCGGACGCTCACCGCGAAGGCTCGTGTTCAATCCCAGTCCATTCCGCACGGAATTGATGGTGTACAAAGTCCTTCGAAAGGTTTTTCTCCCAGCGCCTCGGTTTTCCCTCCTCAGAGCCATCTCTCTAAAGCTCCACGATAATTCATTAATCTTTTTTTATAGGAGCCATCCCGTTGTGTTTTAGTACTAACTAAATATCGTTCAGTTAAAACACAACAATACATTTAATAATGTAAAGTTGCTACGTTCTTTCGGTTACGAGTAACCATCATCAAGCAGACATTTCAGTACATGGCCATGCCACGTTCAGTGCCATAGTATGGGACCCCATATTGTAGCACTGAACATGTCATGTCTGCCTGATGATGGTTACTTGTAACCGAAACACGTAGCAACTTTACATTATTGAATGTATTGTTGTGTTTTGACTGAAAGATATTTTAATGAATCTTAGCAATTGACCAACTTAATGCACAAATTCTTGTTTTATAATAAGTTTATTTTATTCCTCTACATGTTTCGAGCACTTTTGTGCTCATCATGAGGAGGTCAAAATTGTATTATACAACATCTGGTCCTCTCCCAACCTGTGCACCGGACGGCCACCTACAGAGTGTGGTGATACCAGATGCTGTATAATACAATTTTGACCTCCTGATGATGAGCACAGTAGGGCTCGAAACATGTAGAGGAATATAATAAACCTATTATAAAACAAGAGTTAGTGCATTAAGTTGGTCAATTACTAAGATGATACTGAGATGCTGCGCGGTCAGCAAAACATCAAAAGATATTTTAGTTAGTTCATTAATCTATTACCGATGCTATATAATGTTATCAGTTGATAGCGGAATTAAGTATTGCTCTTAAATTTCCTCCTTGAAGTGTAAGTGGACACTTCCTAGTACTAAATTGGGTGTTTTCCATCCCGTTGTGTTAACGTATTATTAGTTTGTAAAACTTTTTTTATTATAACTTCTTTACACAACAATGTGGTGCAGTTGTCTGTATTATTGCACTATCTACTAAGCTACATGTTTCGGCCCTATAAGGCCATCATCAGGCTTGTATAATAGTGGTGTTTTAACCAAGGTAGTATTACTGCCAATGTACCTTGGTTAAAACACCACTATTATACAAGCCTGATGATGGCCTTATAGGGCCGAAACATGTAGCTTAGTAGATAGTGCAATAATACAGACAACTGCACCACATTGTTGTGTAAAGACGACATGATAAAAAAAGTTTTACAAACTAACTTCCCAGTACACTTATTGTCATCTGCTATAACGTATTTTAGCCTTACTTGACCTTAGAGATGTTTACTTTAAATTTTTTTAATCGAATGCTCTCCTTCCACAAAATACATATTCTACATATTCTACTACTTCCTCCGGTTAACGATCTGAAATTCCTCCCCCTCCCCTTTTCCAGGAGAGCCTGTAGAAGGGAAGCAGTTTTCTTTGTCTAGTTTCCTAGCAAAATATAGAAAATGTTTATAACCAAATACCTTTAGCGTGCGTGCTGACTGACATTTATATCTTGAAGTGCCTTACAATTTGTGACGGACGGACGCACGGATGGTCACGTAAGAGTCATTACATTCATACCGATGTTCTACTAAACGTCGTGTTCATTTATATTCACTGTCACTCTTGTTGTCGTCTGAAAAACCACATACAGCTTTTGTTTCATGTATGAAATTGTGGACACGCCTATAGTTAGATAAAACTCTGCCACCAGACATCGAATTACGCATCAGAAGCTAAGCACGCTATCAATAATGCATTCGACCTTCAGCAGACTTCATCTTATGTCGATGAAGATTGTAGTTTAAAGTTATTTTCGTGAAATTTTAGTACATGTACAAGTTAGTAGGCTATATTGTAACTTGGGACACACATCCTGCTGCTTTTGAAGACATAACAAGCATACAGGGAACCAGTTCATTAATTAAATACAAGTAAATTCCTGCAACAGAATCGATGACAGAGATTTGAGATTCTCACAGTGGTAATGCAGAGGACTGAAGTGTTGTGGGATGTCACGTTAGTTCGACTGGTAAATAGCTACCACAAACTTTACGTCAGTTCGACTAGTAAATAGCTACCACAAACTTTAATGTTCAGAACCGATGACATTTACGAGTAATGAAAGTTATTAGAGAGTGAATTATGTTATAGCTGCTTGTTATTTGTAGTTCACTAAGTTCTGAAAGGTCTTTGACCCTGCTTTTAAGACCACTTAGCATCTTGTCAACAACCTGAGTTTCCAAACGTGTTGGGGTGTCTGGGATTTTTGCATACATTGCGACTTATTTTGAATCGTCCTTACAGAACGCTGTTGATGCACGTGGGCAAATGTAGACAGATAGACAAGGAGCAAAGGTATGTGTGTGTTCTACATATAATTAGTTGGAAGGTAGCTGTCTCAGTTCCTCGGTCATATGATTAAAGACAGGCATTTCTGACGAGGCTACGCACCCAAATTGAGTGAATGAACAATGTAGGCAATGTATGAGTGAGAAAGACCAACAAGACGCTCACTTTTCTTTATAAGATATTTCACTTCAATTATCCAGGACATGTTTCGACCAAGTAATTGTTCGTCATCAGGAAGAGTTCTGTACAAGCAGCTTACAGTATTTCACCGTGCTGAAAGTATACTAAAATTATATGAATTGTCTAGATATAGATTAAGTTCATAGAATGTCATCACAAGTATAAAACTTTTGTATCGTGACGTAGGGGTTTTAAAATGTTACATTAAAATTTTATAAAACGATACTACATTAAAAGTATATCAGAAAATGCAATAGCGTCTTGTACTGCATATACAACATTTTAATACAGTACAAGACGCTATTGCATTTTCTGAGATACTTTTAATGTAGTATCTTTTTATAAAACTTAATCTATATCTAGACAATTCATATAATTTTAGTATAATTTCAGCACGGTGAAATACTGTAAGCTGCTTGTACAGAACTTCTCCTAATGATGAACAATTACTTGTTCGAAACATGTTGAGGATAATTGAAGTGAAATAAATTATTAAGAAAAAGTGTGCATCTTGTTGGTCTTTCTCACGTGTGTGTGTGTCACGATGCACGGTGCAGAGAATGTGAAAATAGGCAACGCACTTATAACGTTACATTGAGTCGCGTTCGCTTAAATATTGTTGCTGTGGTAAATCAATAAGTATTACATATTCTGAGTGTGTGTGTGTGTGTGTGTCTGCAGCCTTATTTATCCAACATACAAGAGGCATGTGCCATATTGTTATTTGTGGCCTTCACGACTCTACAACATTTTTATACGTGACGTCGTAAGTGGCACGATTGTCGGGAAAAATGTATTGAAAGTAAAACGTGCGTTTTAATTTTCTCTACAACTTTTTTCTGAAACGTTTCTCATTCTAAAAGGAATTCAGCGAGATATTATTCCAAATGTTCGTAACTCTTAATGCAGGGTACCGGTAATTCTTGTCATATTTTAATGAAACTTGAATTTTCCTCGACATATTTTCGAAAAATACTCAAATATCAAATTTCATGAGAGATGGCCCATTGGGAGCCGAGTTGTTCCGTGTGGACGGGCATACAAGCAGACACGACGAAGCTAATAGTCGCTGTTCGCAGTTCTGGGAAAGCGCCTAATAATGTATTTAGATCTTCTCCTCCATGGAAAGCAAGGCTGTTGTTTGGCAATAACTAGTCCGGGCGGAGTCAGATGCACAAAATCCAGTTGTCGCGTCAATGGAAGATTTACGTCACCGGCCTTGATATTAGGGGTTGAGTATTTGAAAACTCGACATTTCTCTCATTCTCGTAGGACAGTGGTAACTATGTGTACCGCTTGTTTTAACGTTAATGAACACTACATTTGGCGTCAGATCTTAATTATGGGTTTCGTTTTTTTCTCAGAACAATACTGAGATCACTAAACGAATAACGTTTGTAATAGAGGTGCTGTGTACTTTCTTGGAGGTAAGAGTATAATTTAAAAAACCTCATCTAATTAAGTCTGTCCCTACAAAAAACATACGTTGGAAATATCATTGAAATTCACCGGAAAGCAGAGAAGTAGAACTTAAATATCAAGGCCAGTTTATTTTCTCTCAATTTCAAGCTGAACTTGTGCAATTGAAAGTTCCTGCGATGGTCGTTACAAATTTACATTCTTCTGGCATGTGACGCCGTGCATACTTGGAAGAAGGACAGTAACCGTCTTGAGAAGCGTGCTGTCTTCGCGGACATGGCGGAGCAGTAGGTGTTTCTTAGACAAAATGCAAAGAAGCGTTTACTGTCTTCGGCGTGTAATTCAGCCCCTCCGTAAGGAACACTTGCACAGGATGAATTTCGTGTCGGGAATTTTGCTGAAATCTGTGAATACAATAATATAAACAGCCAACTAGGTGCAACAATAACAAATTTTTATTGATAATTACAATCAGCTCAACATATTTCGGGCGATAATTTCGCCCATTATCAGGAGCACTATCCTGTGTTTACAGCTTGTGGTATAATGCACCGATGATGCTGCCTCCTGGTGACAAGGATGAGGTGGAACTCTAGTGCTCCTGAGGATGGGCGAAATTAGAAATTTGTTATTGCTGCATCTAGTTGGCTGTTTATATTATTGTATCAGTGATGCCGGTCACACAAACATCAAATCTGTGAACATGTTCAAGTCTAGTTCAGTTCGGGTAAATATAAAGGACACACACTCATTTTACATGAAAACTACATATATTTATGGTAATAACTCGCCGTTTACGAGATAAGTACACAAAATATGGCACAGCCAGTGAGACAGAAGAAGCACTTCACGATATCAACATATACATATATACAAAGCCACACTGCAATTTGAATGCAGGTTAATAGGGGCAAAAATGCCATCATAAACTCACAATAGTTGATATTTGTTGCTGTATACTACATTATCTAGCCCCATGTAGGTGCATTGTATTCTGTGCGACGTAATAATGTAGCGACTGTTTTTTCATATTGTTACGTCACAATCGTATGCAGTTGCTGATTTTTTTTCCCCGAGAGATGCGTGTTTTTTGTAATACGGAAAATACAAATAGGTAATCATAACAATTAAAATTTTTGCTTGTATCTTGGAATATGAAATTTGGCTGACAGGTAGTTTATACGAATGTCTACAAAGTGGGTAAGGAATATAGTTGATATGGCAACAATTACAAATTATTTCGACTGGCTGACACTTTGAGATTACGACTGATCAATAAAACGAAGACAAGACCAGCACAAATATATACATACTAAGTTCTATAATGAAATGTGAAAACAGAACTCGTTAACAGTAATAGCGGTCTACAAATCAGTCATTGTGAACAGTATCAAACATTTGATTACATGAATATGTATGAAGAGTCCAGTATATTTCTACCCTCTTGTTCTCCTCCTCCTCCTTCTTTTTCTCCTCTTTCTCCTCTACCTTTGTTCTTCCTCTTTCTCTTCTTCCATCTTCTTTCCTCCACACGGTCAATTGATGCTGAGTTAGTACTACCAATTGCCGTTCCTTGCGCTACCTTACAATGCCGCTACTCTTTGTAGTGGGATTGAACGGAAGGCAGCGTCACGTAGCGGTAAAAATGAGAACTACACTCTTGAGTGGCATTCCGTTCGACTGTTGCCCGTCACTCCCATGGTGGCGTATTTTGTGCACATTTGAAACTCATTATCAGTCTCAAAATCTTACAGAATATAAATATTTCACGAATGCAAAAATTAGGAAAATAACAGCAAAAATCCGGATGTTTTATGCTGTGCTCGAGCACATCCTTCAACCTGCTAGACTGCTTAAATAAATGCATGAAAAGCATACCATAAAAAACTGCCATGTACTAACGGTCTTCCTGATGATGAATGTAAGATGTTCGAAACATGTAGAAGACAAGGAGAAATAAATTAAAACATTAATTTAAAAGTGTCCATTTTGTTGGTTAACATTACATAACCTTAATAACAGACTAAGGAAATGTACACTTCCTTAGTGTGTGTCAAATATCAGCCTGATGATAACTCCTGGGTGGTCGAAACATGTAGCTGATTGGGTCAGTATTTTATAAAGTTGTGTTTTGATGACTGTCAGTTGGCTTTTTATTTATATCCAACACAACGGGATGAATAAAGTTAAGATTAGATGCTTTGTAAACTCTTACATTCTTGCATGGTGGAGAAATTCAAATAGGAGTGCATTGAGGTTGTGATTGATTGATTGATTGACTGATGACCAAACAAAGAAACTACCGTCACAGTGCATTACGAGTCGCTATGATATCAAGATAGAAGTTCTTAGTGGATTTTAATACAGATTATCAGTTTATACATGTAAATCTTCTGTCTTTGATATGCACAGAACTGTACAGTCGAGCTCTTTTCACTCACATGTAAACGCGCAATCGTTTGTATTGTTTCAAAGGAAGTTATGTTAAAAGTACCTTAAATAATTATCTTAAAGATATGTGACAAGCATGTGAAAGGCGAATGAATGAATGCAGATATTAGAGGGAGAGAGAGAAATTAGAAGAACGCTAGTCGCAGGAATAGATAAAAGGATAATATAAAATGTATTTTTAAGAAATATTTTTTGAAGACGCGGAGTAAGTTGAAATAATTGGGGATAGGAGCCAGTGGCGGGTCGTGCGAACATAAAAACTAACCTTAGAATCGCATAAAACGTGGAGACTTTCCTATGTATCTGGGGGACTGTCACCATCTGATAAACGATTATACACCATGGAGCTGATCGGTCCACTAGATCGAGTTTTGTAATTGTATGTAACGAAATAAATGCGTGTGTACTAACATCAAAGTAGTTCATGTGAGCTGAACCGTCGTTCAGCGGGCCTTCCTATGTCCTGAACGGAAGTTTGGGTTGTGCACTGTGAGGTGAGATATGAATGTTGATGTATAAGCCGCCATTAGCAGTGTCGCTGTTAGGTATGTCGTTACAGATACTGCGCGAATTGCTGACCACGGTACACTCATCTCCGCAACTGCGGAGCACGGCACATCGAGTACCGTGATAGGTATGAGGTTCGCGCAGCGGTATTCTAGAAGATTTTTGTTCTCTTCAGTATGGAACTGTAGCGTTACATATACCCGAGTGTAAGAACTGATACGGAGTCTCTTTCTGACTCCATATTCCGGGTCAGATTACACTGAATATAGAGTTGACCTGCTGCCTTGAAACTTTGTATGTCTATTTACCAATCCGCCGGTCCCAGTGGCCGCGCGGTCTAAGGGGTAGGTCTACGGCCGCTCGCCTGCTGGGATTGTGGGTTCGAATCCCACCGGGGGCATGGATGTCTGTTGTGAGTGTTGTGTGTTGTTGCAGGTAGAGGTCTCTGCGACGAGCTGATCACTCATCCAGATGAGTCCTACGGACTGTGGTGCGTCGATGTGTGTGATCTAGAAACCTCATGAATGAGGAACCACACGCAATCAATTGCGATTGAGCTTAAATTGGAGATGTATCACTGAATGTATTTCCTACATGCCATTAATAGTGACCGTCAAACACGATTGCTGAATGTCCTAGGACAGACGGCAATGATACTGGCAGATAAAAAAAAAATCCCAATCCATGTGGTGTCACATCCCATGTGATGGAAATTGTGTGCTTCTTTAAAACTGTACAGAAAAGAGGTTATTCAATTTATCATTTAGTAACTACACTTTATGTTTTTCGTGTGGTTTACAGTATAATATGGTCGGGAATCGTGTCTTGTGGAGATCAGAAACATTCGTTGAAAATCTAAGTTACATTGTGACCTACAGATATCACGTGAACTGCTGAAATTGTCATTTCACATCGCTTGAAAAGTATCATAATTCGAGTTTAAGACTGTCACTTGAAACTCGACAGTTCACTTAATCAAATTCATCTATTTACTTGATACCTGCTTTGTCAGCCCAGAATTTAACTTCCGAAATTTCGATGTGTGTGCAGAGCCCATGTCCCTGATCTCAAGGGGTTTTTCTTTCGGTGCTGTACGTGAACCCATTGTGCTGCCCCTGAATATTTGTATTATATACCCTTAATTATTTGGCATTCGCTACTGGTTTGTACTGTATTTCACCAGATAAGCGGTCCATAGACAAGTTCGTCTCCCGAATCTTAAGCTAAATAAAAGAACAAGTCAAACTAATTAGTAAACAGTAGAGCGAAAAGAGCGCCTACATGATATCCTGATTTAAAATGTTGTTATAGCTTTGATTGTATTAATAGTCTGCAACTTCAAATCAATTCTTACAATAAAACCAACTAGATGCACTGGTTTCTCAAATTCATTTTTGGAATAAAACTCTACATGTTTCGGGCAGTTCCTCTGTCCATGATGAGGAGTTTTTCACTGTACACACAGCAGTGGTATATGTCATACAGGCAAGCTGTCAGCAGACTTGTATGACATATACCATTGCTGTGTGCACAGTGAAAAACTTCCTGATGATGGACAGAGGAACTGTCCGAAACATGTAAAGTTTTATTCCAAAAATAAATTTGAGAAATTAGTGCATCTAGTTGGATTTATTGTAGGAATTTATCATGAAGCACGGTCACCTGAACGTGAACTTCAAATCAGTAGCGTTCTTCGGTTTCGGGTCATGTGTTCTAAATAAAACGAGATACTTGTACTGTGATGTTTCCAACTGTCGTTATGTTTAATGTCTGAATGTTTATTACTAGATATTTTAAAATTTGTTAGCGGTGTTATCAATGTATGTTTTACCTCCGGCCGTCCATTACTTTGATATGAGAAGCTTCCAGATCTGTGAAGGAAGGATTCATTAACAATATCACAAAGGCACATCTTTAAGTGGCTTGTCACGTGATACCAAACATCTGAGAGACTTGATAACTGAAGAATAAAATCCAAATAGATGCCGCCACTTATTACTTTATTATGCTTACGTTATGCTCAACATGTTTCGGGCATAATGATGCCCGAAATATGTTGAACATAACGTAAGCATAATAAAGTAATAAGTGGTATCTATTTGGATTTTATTCTTCAGTTATCAAGATGATGCAGGTCCAGTACACATCAAATCTGAGAGGCTTGTTTACAGCACAACCACTGCCATGACAACAGTGCACCAGAATACAGTGTCGAAGAATCTAATTAGGTTGCGGACATTCAAAACTGTGTCTGGTCTCCGTACGTGAAAGGCCATTCTGAAGAAAAATATTGTTCTTGAAACGGTTACTGTAAGGGACCGCATAGTTCGGTAATTCTGAAGCTTTTCGGTGCTCTTCTAAAATCCCATTTCCCTTCTCAAGGGAAATTTTCTTAACATTTAACAAAATACTAGTCAATTGAAGGGTAACTTATGTATTTTTTTTAAATGTTCTAAAACATTCAATTTTGTATGAAACATATTTCATTGCAGTTTCAAAATGAAGGAAAATTGAAAAATATATATAAATATAAAAATTTTAGTATTTCGCAGTCAAATTACGTGTTACAAGCGTAAACAAATTTACATTGACACTTTAAAGGCCGAATTAAATACCATCTGCCGTTTGCTGGCATTGTTAGGAGCTCTCCGTATTCTCCACGTCAGCAGGGTACGGGTTAATTAATGGAAGGGATGTGGCAACTGTAGTGAAGACCTGTGACGATTGTGGAGCTAAATCCGCTCTACAGTGTCAGCGAAGTTTACAAAATACTTCGCTCCGTTCCTCCTCAACCCTACGGTTCCAGTCAAACTAGACTGTTTATTTAAATCCATCAACAAACGTGTTTTAAAAGGCAATATGCGTATGCCTCTTGGCTTTTGAAGTTATTAACATGACATAAATTAGTGTCATGTAATATTCCTACTGCAACACAACAACAAACAACATTGTAACTTGTAACAAAACAGCATGGTCAAAATTATTGTTTCAAAAAATAACCAACACGATGAAACTTGTGGACTAAAAACACCATAAACTTCCTAGATCTACAATTAATAAGACAACCCACAGGAATAGATATAGATATATACAGAAAACCAACAACCACAGATACTACAATCAATAATACCTCTAACCACCCCAGGGAACATAAAATGGCAGCCTACAGATACCTAATAAACCGAATGTTGTCACTTCCCCTATCCAAGGAAAAAGAAAAAGAAGAATGGAAGAAAATCTTAACCATTGCT
>Ga0131853_10003029_pt1 | contig 30171 bp, 23 predicted proteins | sample TergutLab28metaG_FD_92764 | JGI IMG/M metagenome (GOLD analysis project Ga0131853, IMG submission 92764) | Labiotermes labralis P1 segment gut microbial communities from Petit-Saut dam, French Guiana - Lab288 P1 (version 2) (version 2) | ecosystem: Host-associated > Arthropoda: Insects >... | reverse complement strand
TTTGTAAATATGTTAATGTACCGCCACCCATTACTATCAGAAGTTAACAAGCCAACACACACTGTTAGTTCATTCCAGTTAATCCTTGTATTTTACAGTATGACCTGTACCGGAGGCTGCGGTGACAGTTTTTAGTACTCCTGATGATGGGTTCTGTGACACCCGAAACATGTAGAGTGACTTTGCAGTAAATAAATATCTGCATACTGTTGCATCTGGTTGGATTTTTATTAACATTTAATTACGATGCACGGAACCATGAGCTTAAAAAAACTTCAAAGCTCATTTATATTAATATTTAAAATATTTACACGAAATTAAATTATCATCAGTGTGCTAACCTGTGTTCATATAATAGCATGAATCTTGGCAAAGTAGACACAAATATTGTAGAGTATTGACATTGACATGTAACCTAATGTTAATTTTAGAGAGGGCATCTCGAAGTGCTCTAATGAAGTATATAATGAATTCACTAATATTAATTGTTGTGCTGACGTATATTAGTGAATTCATTATATAACCTAATGTTACTTCTGGGCTTATTTATTTCTTGTATTCCTGAATTTGGGTTTTGCAGGTTCTTTGCATTTCTGGAGTCGAACCAGTGGTAACTGCATCACGATTCTTCCCGTGATCCTTTTGTAAATTCAGAATACAAATCCACATAACTTAATATCCACCAATAAGAAATAAAATTTATTTTTATCCTTGTCTAAACACGTCATTTTGACCCTACTTAATATTAACAAAAGGTTATTACTTAACAGTAACCGATAATTTATTTCCACTTCAATCTGTAGATCCTTTAATCCATTGTTCCCTATACTCATATATTGTAAGATGTAATACACGTAAATCATGACGAAAGAATGGAAGAGATAAGTATGACAAATAGATGTATTGGCACATTTACAAAGACGAATGGTATGACAAGTTTCAGTTATAAACGAATTGTTGCCAAATGTCGTATCACTTTTTCACTCGTTAATGTAAGTGTACATATCATAAAGACAATTTCTGCGTTGCAAATAGGTCTGCAACTAACGGCTTTACCAGAGATGTAGAAACATCGGTAAATTATACCAGTAGCTCACCAATCACTACTAACAAGGTCAAGGCGTTATCGGAAAAAAGATACCGTTGAAGTAACACCCCATCGTAAGTGGAGGTCTTGGAAATCGACCCATCGATATTTTCGTTTCGTACACAAAAACTGCTGAGGCACAAAAACAAATGCCTCAGTTGGCAAAACAGGATACAAAGAAAATCTCGGCTCCTTGAAATCTGCCTTTGGCAAAACGTGTGAGCAGCACACAAAAACGGGTGGCACGAAGAGTAATACATCTTAGGCAGAACTCTAAATTATATTCGACTCTGCAGCATGTGAATACACATGAACAAATTAAAAATTATCTCACGTTTTTCCAAGTGAAGGGAATGCCTTTTGGACGCCGCAACTTGAAATTGACTGTCACGGTCTCTCCAATAAGTGCATCCGGACTTGTGCCACACACCTGACGGAGCTTCTCACCGGCATCTAGGATAACCATTTTCTCATTGAAAACAAAGCCGAAAGGGAAGAGACGCATTAGGACTGAGCAGGGTACGGGAGGCAGTGTGAGTCTTTCCAGGCTTATCCGTTTGTTCGTCCGCGACAAAATATACTCTTGGTTGTCGAAATCTAGTCTGAACTTGACCAGGACATTCCTCGCGCCTGGAACAGCTGTCGCTTCCTCCAGCACCTTGATGGTCAATTTTGTGTTGTAAAATTCTTCAGCAATCTGGTACAGTTGGCCTGTAAACAGTGAATGGAACGAAGATGAAGTGTACCCTTCAAATACTATAATTCTTTTTGTTTTTAAGTTATTTGACAGTGTTATTGCTAACTCAGACTCCGTATAATTGACAGATGGGATGCTGGCCTAATGAGTAGTGAATGTGGAACAGACTTGCAAGAAACCTGTTGTGGCCTGGTTTAAGTTACTACCTGGCATTTATATGCAGGTGGTAAGGAAAACTACGGGCAGTCTCCTTCAGGATAGTGTTCTGGCTGAGATTTGAAGCTGTCCTATCACTAGTGTACCTGAGAAGCGTTATTGCTTCAGCTAAATTGTTTGACGAAAGTACTGTAGCATGAATAAAATCTCCAAGAGCAATATTAATGTTTAATTAAAGCCCCCAAAATCTAACACGCACACTTAACATTGAGTTTTTATGAATATTTACAGTCGATACAGATTAATCGATATTTATATTTTAAGGTATCAAATGTGAGTTTAAGTAATATGAGGCATGTCCCACGTTTACAACCTTGTTGCGTAGATAATAATAATAATAATGCAAAGATTTTCTAGCGATAACCAGATTAATGACGGCTGTTCTTCTATTGTTTAATAGCCCATAATGGTGTTAGGTCTGTGGCAAACACGTAGCCTATTTCACACGAAAGATTTGGAAATATTTCTGATATTTGTAGCGTCACATTAAATTTCACACTGAACTCTCCAAAGACCAGAGTCAAGTGACAGACACTTTACGACTGACGGTTAGTCATTCAGTCAGTATTTGTGTCGAAACTGTCATGAGGATTAGTACCACCTTTCAATCTAGGTATTGAATTATGATATCTGTCAGTCTGGGGCTCCCTTTCTGACGAGGATGATATTCTGTTCTTTGTCACAAGTCATCGTCTTTGTCGGCTGGATATATTGGCATACGCGTATCTCTTGTTAGCATATATATATAATACTTAAAACTATGTAGAGTATACGTGACATGTATGACTTCTCTCAATGCGAGATATTATGATCACTAGAGCCCGCTGCTGACCCTTGTCAACAGCCTTATGAATCGACTCCATTCCTTCTTAACTATCTCAAAGTACATTTTAATATTATCCCCCCACTTATTCCCAAATTTCTCAACAGGTATCTGCTGTCGAACGTTTCGGACTAACACTGTGTCGAGGTTTATCGTCTAAATTTTTCGCCCCTCCCACCTGCCTTGATTCGATCTTCCTAGTAATATTTCGTGGACAGTGCAAATTTATTGTTTTTATTTATTTATTTACGATATGTTCCATGGTTTCAGAACTGCGTGTCAGACGAGTCTCCCTTTTATGATGACCATAGACATGTAGTGATTTTCGTGAACGGTTATGCGGTCTGTGATTCCCTGTACATTCTGTTCCATGAGATGTTATTTCTTGCCACGAATAGAGCCCATATCCTTCCATGGCAACTAACGCAACAAATGCACAGAGCAATAACACAGGACCTGATGTAGCCTCAGGTCCACAGTTTAATCCTAGAAAAATATGTCGTTTCTCTGTCTAAATTAGTCATATTCGTAAACGAGATTGCGTAAAATGCTCCTTCCAAACACTAAAATTTCTTGGGAAGTGTTTTAAGTGTCAGTAAGATTTGAAATCTCATGTCGGATGAAAAGTAAACAGTTTTTGCCGTTTATTAATGGGAAATGTAAGAAAACAGTAATGGCACTATTATACATACAAGAAGTATCTTTATTGTATATGGTTTTCCGGCTTTATGGGCCTTGTTTGTATATATTTAGTAGAATTCTTTTTACGGAGGATTGTCTTGTCTTGAGGTCCTTACATCCCAGTCTTACACAAACACAGACAAATTTCAGACATATGTCCCTACTCCGAGTGGAAGTCGAACCCACGATTCCAGTGTTCGATCTGTAGAAGACCGGCCGGGCTTTATGATCGGCAGAAATTATGTTGTAAGTTACTTGAACTGAAACGCCTGCATTCACCGAGAGAAAAGCGTGTTAGTGGAAAGATAAGAAGTGAAGCATACAGTGATTGTTAGTAAGAAGACACCATCCAGCTTGTTAAGACTTCGTAGCCATAATTCATAAGTCACCACCTCGATGTACGAGAGCAAGTTGAACCCGCTGTTTAACGTACTGTACCGACGTAAATATCGCCGGACAGATCCGCGTGGTCGTGTCGAGCTGGCCTTACGTTCGAATTCCCCCATTTCCTCCTTTCTTGGACAGTTTATCTGCTTTCCTGTGTTGTGTATTGAAGGGTGCCAATTTCGGAATAATTCTGTCTGCTTCCAACACCTTTCGCTCTCTTCATTCCTAAAATTTTTCCCTTCTCATTCGGTGTACCTGATATAAGTTCCACAAGTGACCTAGCGGTAGGTATATATTTTGAAATTGGCAACCGTGGGTTATTTTTAAGAGGATCCTATTTCCTGGTACTCGTTTGGCGATATTAAGGAGAGGCAACTAAATCGGCAGAAAAATTTTGATGACTTGCGGCTGGGATTCCAGTCGGCTACGTTCAGACTACCAATACATGGTTTGTATCAAACTGTTCGTTGGTATCAGTTCATAAGACTGCTGTCATTTGGCCGAGTCTCGTGGACGTGAATTTAGTTCAGAACACAATTGAAAGTTGCCTATTAGGCTAGCGAGCTAATTAGCCAAATTTAATTCGTTTTGTTACAGTTTCAGTGTTGACTTCCACAGCAGGGATTACTCAGTTTCTAATTTTCTGTGTCGAAGTCTGACAAGCGAAACGTATTGAAGACAGACTGAAACAATTTCCCGCTGCTTTTCTAAAATCCACTTTAGCGCTTTTAAAAGCCAACCCTACTGAAATTTTTCGGGTTATAAGTTAACTTCTATGTACCAGTAATGGTAATTAATGTTTCTGTCCTGCACGTGATATTAAGAAATTGCAATATTATGTTTACAGATATATAACCCCCTTTACTCACTGAATCGGAAGCTGTATGTGCCCCAGAACCAGTGGCGTACCCAGGAATTTTGTTCGGGGGGGGGGAGGGTTCAACACATTCAGTTGAGGGCAGAGGACAGAGAGAACGGGGATCTGGGGGCGGTAACCGCCTGGTCAGGAGCTCTGGAGGCAGCTGTAATTTGGTACAAGAAATTTCATTTCATATTGTAAAATGTTCTTAATTTTTGGTACTTTAGGACTATTTATGATGCCAACCAATTTATTTGTCATTGCTAATGTAAAACAATTGCAAATCTAGGTAGTTTTCGAATTTTACTGCCTTTTTTCCGAACATATTGGGGTGTTGGCGTCCTAAATTCAGCAATTTTTAACAGTTTTCACAATCGAGTTGAGTTTAGTACGATTTTGGAGGGCCTTCGGAATTTGGGGGGGTTTTAACCCCTCAAACCCCCCCCCCCCGGTACGTCACTGCCCAGAACCATTCCAGACATTTTGGAGAAGAGAAAAATTCATGCCCCTGCCGGGAACCAACCCAGTTTCCTCGGTCGTTCAGCCTGTAGCCTGATTATTGTACCGACTACGCTATGCCGGCTGTCTTGGGAAAGTAATAATGTAATAATGTATCCAACATTTTTTTCCATTCCACTGTGGAAGTAATTAAAAATTCCCGTATATTTGACCTTTGCCTTTTACAAAGCACAGTCTGTACGTGTCTTCACTCGCTATTTCTTGTTTTGAAGCAAGTACGAATAAATTTACACAAGAGTGAAGTGTCAGGTGTGCGTGAGCGTGCAAACTTAGTGTAAGAGAAATTACATGCACAGTATTTTGATGAGCCTCGATTGTCTGGAGAGGTTCGCCCTTGTGTTTGTGTGTTACCTGCGGCAGTCCACTTTGTAGCGTCCCTCGAGATCGAGGAAAACAAGGTCACCGTTATTATTACCATAAAAAACCAAACTGTGCCATATTTTTCGTTATATTGGAGCGAGGAAACTTTAAAAGCGAAGATTAGATTTTGTGCTGGAAATTCATACTCAACCACCAAAGCTAATAGAACCTGTGGCTGTGGCTCGCATTGTTTCATTTGTATTCATGATCCTGAACTTGTGGAAAGCAACCAGCCCTGTAGGTGGTTGCAAGAGAACTTCACCGGAGGCAGCGACAGATTATCTGGAGCCACAATTACGACGAATGTATCAAATGAGAAACTGGTAATGCAAAGTAATACTAGTATTTTTTCTAACATTTAATATCAGCAATTAGAACAAGTGTATAGCTTTTAACGTCCTTAACAAATGGTACTATTACTTCGTATACCACAACTCCTTATTTGTGAGGAAATCTTACATTTATGCCCAGCATTACATTTACAGTTTTAAAAGACATTAGCATGTTAAATTTATAAAATATAAAAACTGTAAATTTCTCATTTAATATAGATAACACACCGGGATGAATAACATCAGAGTTTTGACCTCTCGTAATTTCCCTATGCATTAAACTTGTTATAATTTTAATATCAAAATCCTAATCACGTAATCACTATTCTCCAACTTAAGTTAATGTTCACATTTGTACTAATTTTCACAAATTTGTTTTATGTCAGACTAAGTACATCTTTATTTTTATGGGCGTTATTTAAAGAGCTATTCAATTGCTAAAATTCTATAGCGTCGGTGATAAATTTGTGGAACACTGGAAGGATGACACGGAATGGTTAATGGCGAAACACGTGGAGGGAAACTTGTTGCAGCACCAATCTGTCCACCACAGATCCCACGTGACTTGGCCTAGGATTGGTTCCGGTCCCCCTCTTTTAGAGACCAGAGACTAACCGCTTCAGCGATGGCGCAAAAAAAAAAAAGTGTTACAAGATTTACTTATTATGTATATGTAATCAGTAATTTAGTTTTTAATACATAACTGCGAGTAAAATGTAATTTTCGTTGTGATATTCAGCACCAATTCCCTTTGAATACATAGACTGCATTAAGGCTTGCAAGCTGCTGATAAATTCACAAAACTTCTTAAGAACTAAAATAAAATTTCGGAAGGAAAGGGGCACGGATATTTTAGGTAACATGTGGGGCGTGTAGCTAAGATGTCAGTTACGAGTGATTAGAGTTGGTGGAAATGAGCACTTGAGACATTTGTATTTTTCTGGACATAGAAATTTGACCAAGCGCTAACGTCTCTGATTTGTATTTGGAAAATGTCCAATTCGATTCTGGGCTGGGGCTCCTACTATTCAGAGAAATTTTTCATGGGTTTCCTCAGTCCTTCTAACAAACCCATTAATAGTATGTGTAATTACGTCACCGCCACTTTCTTCCATGTATCCTGTCACTGGTGTATTCTTCGGTTTCACAATAACAACACATAGCCTTTTTCAACGACCAACAAAACTAACAAAACAGAAAGAAAGCCAGGCGTTTCGACGTTGTACAACATGGCGTGTATTCTAATGGCTCATTCTGGATTACAGGATAATTGCTTCTGCTTCGTTACTATATTAAACATAAAAATCATGGTTAATCGGGATGTAGATTAACGTCTGTCTTGGGCATTTAGTGACAGGCCTTCAGCCACAAACACACACCAGGACACTAATAGAAGTCGGTACTTACCCATCAAGTACTGAGTGAAACCCTGTCGATTGCTTCTGTACACAAGCACAACACCCTGCGGGTCAACGTGGGTGATGTACATGGAGGGACTCTTCATTCTGGGGAACGTGAAACGCATCTGCATGTGGATGTTGTCCACGTTTTGCAGGAAGTCGGTGAAGTATCTGCCAGTTGCTCTGATCATCAGATCGTAACTGTAAAAATAAATCGTGATAAGCAAGATTGTTGAAACTGCCACTTCTGGCAAACTGTGTGTCCGGTGCTGCTGGGCGTCTTGTAAGCGCATGGTCTGGTCTCCCAATGGCGTTCTGCTTTGCGCTTTGATTTTGTCTAGTGGAATTCATATAGTTACTGTGTCTTTGCAGAAAATGTTTGCATATGAATATGGTTATAGTCTCCTTCTTCTGTCAGCAGGTTTCATCCTCGAAACAACCGAATATTCAAAACCAAAATTTATCATTAGGATTTCGCATCGGTGCGATACAGGCTATGTTTGTTAATTTACAAAATCTCCACAAAATCTTGTAAAATTCCTCATACACCTGTAATAGTACGCAACAATGATGCATGAGATATGAAGAATTAAGATTTATAACTCATTTTTAATTTTTCTCCACGCTCTGAATATTTAAGGAATGCAGTACATAAAAATATGGGACTCTGGAGTATGATATGCTATCTGCAGTGCGATTAGAGTGACAACAGTACATTTTAATCTTTAATTAATTAAAAACAAAGAATGTTGACATGAGTGATACAGAAAGAAACAATTTTGAAAAGATGTAATACCCCATTGGAAAACCACGTTCGGCTTTTGTTGACAGAAGTTACCTAAACTTTTAATTCAATATATATATATATATATTATTTGTTCAGTTTGCGTAATAAGTGTGGTACTCGTGGGGAGAAATAATTGAAATTTGAAAGACACAGAAAAGCTGGTATTAACAGAATCCCAAGATCGACCGTTCTCCACCATGAATTCCGAACAGCGAATACCACATCTTGTAATTTGCAATCTGTCAGAGTATTATTGCGAATATTAAAGGAGCATTTCCATGTATCGTGCCTTTCATAAGATTTTGTTTACAGCACGGCCAGTCATTAGGCAAGTTTGTGCACATGATGGTTTCTGCGAGTAGGCGTGCCCACTTTAATAAAGGCGACACTTCTCGTTTTTTATTTAAACTGGAGACATTTGCCTTCTACAGCGGCTAAAGTTGGAATGAGAATGGTATGAAAAGCAATCCATGTGAAAAAAAAAATTCACAGCAGCTAGTACATTATCCGACGTATTGCCTTGTCAATTTGGTGATATGGAGGCCACAGGGCGGTCGTTTATGGAAAATTGGTTTTAGAATATGCGAAAATTTAATTAATATTTTGGCTTTAGCATCAGTTTTATTTTAGATACGAACTATCGTACGTGGTCTGACAATTAATTTCGCGAACTCGCCACCGTGTGCTTGCCGTGGCAGCGCTGGACAAAACCTTCGTATGGTTTGATGACGTTGACATATCAGAAGCAGCGAACGAACATTACATTTCTTGTTAAACCTAGAAAAAGTGGAAACGAAATCAGAGAGATGTTAGTGCAAGTTTACGGGGTAATGCTGTGAAGAAAACAGCAGTTTTCAAGTGGGTGAAACGAGGGAAGAGAAAGCGTCACTGACGAAGGATATCAGGACGGCCTGCAACAAACAGAACTGAAGAAAACATTGCAAAAATTCGTCAAATTGTGCGTGAAAATCGTCGGCTGACTGTCAGGAGCAAGTGAACATCGACAGAGAAACAGGAAAATCTTAACTGAAGATCTTGACATGAGGAAGGTGTGTGCAAAAATGATCCCAAAGGAACTCACCGAAGAACAAAAACAAAGAAGAGTCACAATTTGCCAACACATTTTGGAGAGGCAAGATGACATTTTGGGCTGTGTCATCATAGGTGATGAAACATGGGTCTACCAATACGACCCTGAAACGAGGCAGCAAAGTACACAATGGAAGACTGCCAATTCCCCACGACCAAAATCAAGAGTAAAAACAATGTTGCTGACTTTTTTGATATTATAGGGATTGTTCATTATGAATTTCTATCAAATGGACAAACAGTCAACCAAGTTTATTATCTGGAAGTACTGTAAAGGCTGCGTGAAAAAGTTAGACGGAAACGACCCGAACTTTTTGCAAACAACTCATGGATCTTGCATCATGACAATGCACCTGCTCACACAGCACTGTCTGTGAGAGAGTTTTTAGCTACTAAACAAATAACTGTGTTGGAACAACCTGCCTATTTACCGGATCTAGCTCCCACTGACTTTTTTATGTTCCCGAAGATAAAGGAAATGTTGAAAGGAAGGCTTTTTGATGATGTTGATGACATCAGGAGTAATACAACGGCGGCTCTGAAGGCCATTCCACAAAACCAATTCCAAAATTGTTCTGAAGGGTGGACTAGGCGCTGGCATCGGTGAATAGCTTCACAAGGAGAGTAGTTTGAAGGCGACCACGGTGGTATTCAGCAATGAGGTATGTAGCACTTTTACCGCAATGAGTTCGCAAACTTTATTGTTCGACCACGTAAGTAGAGTTTTATCTAACAATTTGTATAAGCATGCCCTAGGATCACGAATTAGTGAATATGTAACATTCTCAGCTTCAGTCTCATTATGTCAAACAAGAAAGAAACTTACAGTGTCACAGTAGTTTCGTTTATAAATAATTCCAATCTGTCACGACCACAGAGAGGAGTTGTACTAGGCTCTTCGTATCATTAGTAGACTGTCTGTGGACGGCACGTGGCCTGAGATTATTCAACTCTATGGGACAAGCCGCCGATTTAGATAATTCGGTTTGTTCTTCAGCAGTCTAATTCAGATGGGTTCTGTTTTAGCTATTTGACAACTCTTTATTGATAACTGATTCGTTCAGTGAAATCATCTTTAATGAATTTTCACGCCGCAGAAGCTTCGAGATGTAAACAGATTTGTTCACTGACTCGCTAAATAACAGAGTAACCGATGTTATAGCTATCTTTTATGTCGTGGAGCAGATTTCCTCTTTTTAGAAGCTAGTGATCACGTTACTGCTAAAGACATTCCGCCGCCTTGCATGGCATCTGCTAGTTCATTACTGCTTTCACAAGAGTCCACTACTGGTCGATTCAGTGGTTCAGATTAATCCAGACCCACATATTGTTTTTATTTTAGGTGGTTTCACCAGTTGTCTCGTTTCTTCAAGTTTTCCAACCAAACTTTCTTATGTTTATCTTACCTCCCATAACGTTTGGAACATTCGTATCATCTTCTTTGGTCTGACCACCCTAAAAATTGAATAGTAAAAATTATGCAGTTTTCTCCAGCCTCATGCAACGATAGTTTTTAACTCAGTATTAAAATCAGAATTAGCGCAGCCGTAGTTATTGGTATTGGTTAATATTGTTAGAAGAACGAGGATAACTGAGCTTCTAACCGTCCGTTCGTCTGTCTGTCTGTCTGTGTCCAAGTATCAGCGATTAAACCCCTTGTCGAATTTTCATGATAATAAGCTTAAGGTTTTTTTTTACGGAAAGTTGTTTTGCAAGCACGAACTTCACGAAAATTGGCACAGCAACAGTTACAATTTCGTTAGGGCCTAATCCCGTACCCCCCATATTTCATGGTCGATTTTTTTAAATTATTTGTCCGTGTCGTACGGCCGAACCTTTAATATTCCCATATAAATCGGTGCAACAAAAGACGTGCTTTCCTTAGGGTGAAAATAATGATTTTCCTGTTCGGCATACGAAATGCCCGCAAATATGTATTGGGTGAATGAGTTTTCTAAAAAAAAATGGCGCATTGAAAGCCACACTTTACTTTGGTGCGCAGATGAATTTCTATTCATACTTTCCACACTTATTTTCCAATTTGTGTGAATTTTCTTGTAAGAGATCTGCGATTAATGATGTTGAACATTTTTAAAGTTTGTGAAGTTTGACGCAGGAAATGCCCTACTTTTCTTGTCGTCGTAAATAACATTACATTTACGCGCGACGCGTGGGCTGTGAAACCATATGACATCTTGAAAGTAAATAATGCCTTGGGAAAGACTGCCTATTGCATCACAATGTAAGCGTACACCATTTGAAAACTCTGTACCCTATTGTATCCTTGATCAAGGCAATATTATTATTTCTCAATGTCGTGTAAAGAAAACTTAAGCACATCTACAGCAAACTGTGCTTTCAGAATGGTTTTTGTGCCATGACAATTATTCTCAAACATTGTCCGATTGGTAGGCGCCTAAATATGCTTGGTGGTTAAATACAAAACAGAATTGTAGGAGACAGAACTTTCAAGGTGAAATGGTACAACATGTGAGGCTGTCTGCTTAGAATTTAATTTTTTTGTCACCCATGGACTGAAGGCCTAGTTAACGACTTTATGATTTAAATTTCTTGGGGAATGTCTATAGTGTTTCAGGCGAAAGCGAATGTACTGAACGGAAAGTAAGTAGGAAAGATGTATTTACATTTACAATTATGCACGCCTAAATTATTGTGGGAAAATATTTTGTACTCGTATTTTTAAATATACCTAGTTTATCGTGCATGTGTATATTAAAATTTTGAAGACCAAAGTTAATCCGACTTATATTAAAAAAATTGTCACATCCTATCGCAGTGGACTCTATCAGTTTCGGTTATAAAATCCAATTAGGCGATACTTTATAAGCAAATAATCGTTGTTTATTTGTAAAAAAACGCATGACTGCTCTACGTGGGGAACACGTGGATTTTGTTTTTGTTAAACCTGGTGGTACTTAAAGTTACCACCAGGCTTGTATCAATTAAACGTCCGACATATCTTACAAATCCTGGTAATTAACCAACTTTATGCACAAAATTTTTGTTTTCCAATAAGTTTATTAAACACCTCTACATGTTTCGAGCACATAGTGCTCGAAACATGTAGAGGAATTTAATAAACTTATTATAAAACAAGATTTTGTGCTTCAAGTTGTTTAATTACTAGGATTATACTGAGATGCACGGTCAGCAAAACATTAAAAAAATCTTACCAAACCTGTTTTCGCCATTTCTTGAATTTCGTTATCTTTCAAGTAAGCTCTAAATTTAAGATTACTGTTATTGTAATTTTTCATATGGAATGAGTATTATAAATATGCATGGTGCACAGTCCGAACGTTTTCCTTTCCGGTGTTATATTACTGTGTCTCTACCCGAAGTTGCTAAAGAAGCGTACGAAACAGCGGCCGAAGAACTTTATGAAATGGTCTGGTGTTGCACCCTCTCCTATGATCACTGCGCAGGCTGTTGCCAGGTTTGTCATCAGACTGTCGGGATAGATGTGGTGTGTGCTGAACACGGCGAATTTGCAGCCTGCCTCCTCCATGACTTGCTGCCATATCTCTTCCCCGTACTCCAGCTGCAACATAACAGAACGCAATTCAGGTTAGGGTTTTATGAGACGAGTTATAACCTGATAACTTTCAGACGCGTGTTTTTGAAAGATAAGGAACAGGGTCATTACGTTTACTTGTAAGAATGTGGGAGGGGGGAGTGGGTTTACATCAGGCACTGTTTGTACAAGTCTTATTCATTGAGATCATAAAACGAGTTTTATATAACCATTAACTTTCACGCTCTTTGCAAGCGTTATTCTGTCAGCTATTCTATGACTGCATGTTTTTAGTGTCCATACCTTATTTAACTGTGGGCCGGGTAGCTCAGTCGGTATAGCGACTGGCTACGGGCTGGACGGCCCGGGGATCGAATCCCGGTGGGGGCGAGATTTTCCGCACCTGTCCAGGCCGGCCCTGGGGCCCACCCAGCTTCCTGTAAAATGGGTACCGGGTCTTTCCCGGGGGTAAAGTGCGGCCGAGGCGTGCTGCTGACTACTCACCCCTTCTAGTGCCCCGGTCATGGAAGAGTAGAGCTATACCTCTACCCACCCTCTAGGCCACACCGGGCCTGTAACGGAATCACTCTACCTTTACCTTATTTAACTGTGCGATATGACATTATTTTTGTTTTATGTGTCACTAAAGGTATGTGGAGACGAGTTGAATACTGTTAACAGAACAGTCTATATTGCATAGATTACACAACGTACGACATGTCTCGGTCTTAATATTGACCATTATCAGAATAAAAAACATGCAAGGGAAATTTAATTTGAAATGTCAAATTAGACGATAAAATACAAAATTGTAACATTTTATAATTATGGCCACAGTAATTATTCACCAAATCAGTTAGTTAGTTCTTCAGTTAGGTTCGTTCCTTAAGAACTCCCAGAAATTTGAGTGCCATATATATATGGGAAACTCGCCTTTATCGATTAATATGGAAGAGAATTTTGAACGATAATTAGCCAAACAATCAATGATTGAAGAACAAATTTGACATTCTGAGCAACGTGCATCGTGATACATTCTTATAATAAAACCAACAATAAGCACTAATTCCTCAAATTCGTTTTTGGAATACGACTCTACATGTTTCGGACAGTATCTCTGTCCACCATCAGGAGTACACACAGCAATAGCTAACAAGCAGTCAGCATAACCTGTATGACCTATAACTATTGCTGTGTGTAAAGTGTTCGACTCCTGATGAAGGACAAAGTTACTGTCCGAAACATGTAGAGTTCTATTCCAAAAATACATGGGAGAAATTAGTGCTTCTCGTTTGTTTTATTATAAGAAGATCGAAGAACAATTAAATTACCTTACAAGGTGTGATAGAAACGCTAAAGTTTTCGAAGTGTTAGACTGCAGTATATTTTCTTCGTTCACCTGGTTGATAGCACGAGAAGATAAATCGTTGTACAGTACAGCAGCCGTTGTAAGGGTTACACTGAACATAAGGATTTTCTTTAACCACTTAAAGCTTATTAGTCAAACCTGCTCTAACAGTTACATTGTGCCCCCGCGGCATATTTATGAATCTCAGAAGAAAGAGCTAGTAGTCTTTGTAATGGGGATGAAAGTTGTTCTGTGCAGGTTAGGACGTTAATTTTTATTTAAATCTTAGACGAATTCAAGCGTTCAAAGTGTTAATTCTCTAAGACGCTGTTCAATGTTGGACTTCTAGAGTTACGATAGTGCACTAAAGGGCCCCAGAATGCTAATGTTTACAAATTAACGCATAAATACACAACAGAGTCAAGTAAATTAATTAAGGAAATAAGTACTGAGATATTTCTCGTGGCTGTTCAGTTTTTCTAATAATCCTAACGTAAGGTTTGACTTCCAATGGCTACTAATTCGTACAAACCCTGGGGGCGAAATCCGAATTTTGAATTACAAGCTTTTTTCTGTAAATTCGAACCCGGACCTCCAGAGCACGGAGCAGGATCGTTAACTGCTTGACGGCCCTTTTCCATCTTACAAGTATTGTCCTCATGGTAATCCGTTATGAGTTATCGGTGATAACATTTATTACGAGGTTATAACTGAAGCGCACGTAGACAGCCTGTTAAATTTGCTGTTTCTTGGGCGATGCACTATAAATGAAAGGCTTTGCTTTGATGCGTGTTTTCGAAGTACCTTGCCGCCGACACTTTAACCCCCATAAAATGAGATCAGGATTGAAGTGTAGAGAAGAAAACTAACTAGATGCTACTGAATGCTTTATTGCAGTAGCAGCTAATTGGTTTTCTTCACTACGCTTATCCTACGATGCACGGACATACATACATTAAAATTAGTATTGAAGTCTTCCTCTCCCATGACGCCGGCATCCTCATCGCGATCAAGGGGTAATAGTATTTTATTAGAAAAGCGCAGCGCTCGAATACACTTTAATCTTTATAAATCTTATGATAACTGCTCCTCTACACCAATCTTCCCACTGCGTCACGCTAGAGCCATTCCTGTCTGTATTCGTTCATATACATTCCAGCCGTCATAATGTGTGAGGTACAGACAGCGTCAATAAATTAGACATACCTAGGCCTAAATCATTTTTCCATTAGTCTAAAAGAGCAATATATTCCGTTAATCTACAGCTGCGTTCCGCGTGAGGAACTTCCCTTACTTCCATTGCCTCACACTTCTTTACACTTACAACAACCCAGACGGAAGCGAATGTGTCTACCTCTTCCCTTCGTCAAGGATCTGAGACAATAATTATTATATTAATGACATGCACCAATCACTGCGTCGTAGCATTACATTTTGCTGTTTCGATGTACAAAGGGAACTCATAAGTTATCTTATATGAAATTCAGATTCAACAGTTCATTAGTTGCTCCACGTTACAAACTCGCCATGTATGTCTTCGTTCTGTGTTACCTACACGACATGTAGCCAGAAAGTTGAGCTTAGGATAACATGGACTAAAATTGGCTGTCTGCAGGCTCTTGGTTTCAAGTACACTGACAGTCGGTTTTGAGTGGCGGGCACCTTTGGATGTACCGTGCCCACACATTGGTACACAGACCGTGTTTCCTGAATGAGATTTCTTTGTTTTCATGTCGCTGCAGGCACGTTCCGTGCTAGTGCCTCAAATCAGGCTACAGCCTTTCCAATGTAATAATCGCTATTCATCCTGTCGTTCGGCAATTCATAGTACATATGTCTATCACTAACTTCTATTACTTTTTAATTACAAAAATTTATTTACACAGAACTTATATAAAACATAGGAATCCAGATTATCCGAATTCAAACTTCATAGGAAATTCTGACAAGAACATATTGACGCACCGATTTTTATAAGTGCGTATGCAAAAGAGATTACTTGAATTTGGGCTTAGAAGTAAACAATTACAAAACTTACACGTCCATTACTTTTGCAAAGTTTCAGTTTTTGCAAATTTTGTGTGCTTAAAGGATATCAAGAAAAGTTACAGCAAAACTCTTTGTACAAGACTTGCGCTGTATCATGAAGGTAAAGAGGAAAATTACAGTATTATTCCGCGGCTTTTGTTTCACACCATTCGAAGCAGAGTGTTCAGTTTCGTAACACAGTCGCTCAACTCCGGGGTAAGAAGCGCGCTGTAGCGATTGGATTGGAGACCGTTAAAACCCCACAACCGATTTATATGCTGCAGCAAATAGATGGGACAATGGCTGGTACGAACTAGCAAAGGTCTGACTGGACTGTCAAAATGTGAAACAGTTCGTAAAAGAAGAGGATGTGACTTTCCATTAGCATCAAAAAGATTTAAATTATTTATCTGTGTCTTTAAGAATACGTACAACCTAAAGCTTTGGAGCTTTGTATTTAAAATCATTTTGTGGTGCAGTGCTCACGACGGTTTGATGCTAGTAACTTCACACAAACCGCTCACACACAATCGATCTCATTTGCACTAGCTTTTGCTGCACATCTAGGGGCCCTAATCGAATCACTTACAGGCTGAAAGTTCTGTCCGGGAAATTTCCGTTACATCGGGCGCTTTAAATGAGGCCACGTTGTATCTTTATATTATTCACCCTGTTGTGCGTTGTGTTACAAGTGACTATAGTATTCATTCTAGCACATCAACACGGTTAATAAAGCTACACATTTCGGCTAAATATACGCCATTCTCAGGCTATAAATAATTACAACGTAATATTAAGCATGTATAATAAAATTACGTTATCAGATAACATTAAGATCATGTTCAGCTTTTCAGATACGGAACGTAGTCCACGTATTGTAGGTAGGATGGCTTATGTAAACGTGTCACACAGTAGGCATGTAGGGAATATTAAGAAGCAGGCCTGCAAGTTGAAATATTTCGTAATGTGTGTAGGCATTCTTAAGAACTTTGCAGCAACGCATTGACAGTACCTGCAAAGAAACGGAACTGTCCGTGCTAAATGTTTGTTTACACGTGCTCGTGCTTGCGCGTAATTAATTAAAATTCCCGTTTCCAACTTGTTCTTTTAATAAACTATGCTGAGATTTTGAGGTTCATATTTTTTATCACACAAATTGACACCATAAAGGCAAAAATTAACCTGAATTATATTTAAATATTCAGTCCGTACTACGCAGTAAGCACAATCCTTACTCCGAACAATCGATGACGTATACGGAAATAATCTGCTTGTTACTGAGATCCGTAAAGATAATCGAAACATAACACGTAATCTGTAAACATGACGGAGGAATTTTGGAATGTTAAACCTAGCGGTAAGTAAAGAAAATCCTGGGTTTTAAAGATTAATAAAGCTTACTGACGGCTTTTAACTCTTTTCGTGTTGAACTAACCTTCTGCGTAAATCTTTATAATGAACTTCATGTACGTGCAACATAAGCTAGAGCATTGAAGGAGCCAAGCAATGAATTGCTCTTACATTCATGGCACCCATTATGCAAATCTGAATGTTATGAATCATACATTTTTTACGCTATGCTGATGTACGATGCTAATGCTCGTAAGCACTGAATAGTTAGGTGCTATGTACACTAACTCTGTACAATTGCCAATGAAACATAAAGTGGCACAGATCGCTGTATTTACTTTGTTGGTTTTATGATATCCGAACAGTCACCAGACAGACAGGACGGAAGAAAACAAGGTATATAGAACGATATTACATTACATGATACATGATAACAGTTATATTATGAGACACATACGTTAAACCTCGTATAGCCTTCAGTATCAGCCGTTTAAATAATTAAGATTTAAATACATTTTATTGGACTGAATTTCTCAAAACATTCGGTCTTATTTTAATGTCAGGATAAGTAATTTTTGTGCGTCTATAAAACAAAATGTGGGCCGGTAAAGCGCAGTCGGTATAGAAACTCGCTACGAGCTGGACGGTCGGGGGGGATCGAACCCGGTAACAGCGAGATTTTTCGCGCCCGTTCACACCGGTCGTGGAGCCCACGCAACTTCCTACTCAATGTATACTTGGTCATTCCCGGAGGAAGGGGGACGGGGATTAGAGTTAACAACAAACCCCTGTCTAAAGCCGCGGTTGAAGAAAGCGTAGGGGCATGCTTCTACTTCTCCTCTGTGCGTTCATGGCAGGTCGTACACTGAAATTTTACATCTCCGTTTTATCAAACAAGGTGCAGCAATGGTAATTCTGGTGTACCACACAGGATGTACCGTCTAATTGACGTCATGGAATGCAGCTTATTTTGTCTCGGAGTTGGGCTCCGATTCCTGCTAGCATGTCCGAACCAGAGATGGAAGTAATATAACCGCTCTGAAACCTCACATTTAGTTTTTGTTGCATTCACAGACGCCTGCAGTTCACTGAGAAGACCCGGCTTAAACACCAGGCCAGACCGTGTGGGATTTCTGGTGGACAGAATGCCACTGGGGCAGGTTTCCTTCGAGTATCTGGGGGCTTTATCACTGTTCTGTATTCATATTTTATACATTCCCCATCCACATTTCTCACAATTGACAGCGTCATTAGATTAAAACACCTTTTTCTGTCCTTTTTCTGAAGTTATTAAGGCCTATGATAGTGCCATTATTTTATATGACAACTATGACCTGAATGTACTGCTGAGCTTATTTACTTGTGGAACTATACTTCTTATCCCCCTAATGCCTTCGTGGTGTGAGGAGGAACAGCCTTCTTTTACTGTTTAATATCAGTTGCCACTTTTTGTCGGCTCGTGTCTCATTCGCTTGGTCCTCCCAGCCGATTGCTGACACGAGCGACAGTGTAGCGGCGGAAAATAACAAACAGTAGTTGTTAGATAAAATAACATCCTGCATTAGAGTTTAGAAGCTTCGTCTAAGGTACGTTAACTATTCTAGAGTTCATCTAATGTTCGTTTTATCTGGAACCACTGAAGATAACACTGTTTTAGTCTATGTACCTACGCTTTCTCAGTTCTTTGCTTGAATGGTGTCCAATAAATATGGATTGGAAATAGTTTGGAAAGATGCGATCATGACACGTTTAAAGATACTCTTCTGAAGATTTTGGGGAATCCCCAAAGTCCTTTGTGATGATAACAGTCTGATATTCAGGCTTAAGCACAAGAATTCAGTAAACTTGGAATCTATGTCAGATTCAGGGACGTAAAACATTTGGTACACTTAACTAATTTCTCTAAACGTTCCAAAGAGAGACCACAGAATTGCACATACGAAGGCTACATGTAACGTACATGACACTGTACAGTTGTTTCTAAGAGTCAGGTGGAGGTATCTACACGTGCATGTCGTAACTGAGTAGAAACAAATTCAGTGAGACCTGCAATCATTTTGACATTCATGGGATGGCTTAGTGTGAGCCGTATTTGGCTTTGCCAACTTAACAAGGTTCTGAAGTCTGCTAAAGTTGGTGTCTGAGCAGCATAAAATGAAGGTTATCAGTCCTGTCCACAAACAATGCGTACTTGGAACAATACGTGCGGAAAAGACATTTTAATTTCTCCTAATTGGTCGGCGTCATCTGTTGTAGGCTGTGACAAACTGTGACGAGTTTCAATGTCGTCTTCTTTAACGATTCGCTCAGAATTTGTAAACAGGCGTTGGACTGCACTTCGGTTTGAAATAAGAAACATTTAAAGAACGGGACTGTGGCGCTTAACGACTTATTACCTTCAGTTCATTTATTGAATTTTTAGTCATCTGATACACTCGATATCCGGTTAGCTGGTTAACGCGCCGACGTTTCCGGGATTATTCTTTCATTGCGAAAATTTAAAATTGATTTAAAATAAACGGGGACCGCGGTAGCACAGTGGTTAAGGTGCTGTGCAACAAATCGCAAGGTCGCTGGCTCGATCCCAGCTGGTGTCATTGGAATTTTTCATTAACATAAAATCCTTCCGATCGCACTGTGGCTCTGGGGTCGACTCAGCCTCTAACAGAAATGAGTACCAGGAGCATTTCCTGGGGGTAAAGGCGGCCGGTGCGTAAGGCTGACAGCCTTACTACCATCCTGTGCCGTTGTCATGTAATCTGGGAACCTTAATTTCCTGGAACCCTCTGGGCCACTCCAGGCCTGTAAGGGAACTTCTTTACCTTTAAAATAATCATGTTTGCTCACGTAAGTTCTTTTCCTTTCGAAGTAACTGAGCTGTAAATTGTCCTAATGAAACAGTTTTTTCCTTTTGTACTTTGTCCATCGTCTTCATTTTTAACGCAATACGACGTTTAGGAAGCCGGCTGTTCTGCCGTGTTCTGGTGAAATGTGAAGAAGCACCTAATCCGATGGGCACTCTCAGCCTCTGGGCACTATAGTCTAACGTCTTGACATATTCACAGAACTTGTCCATAGGCAGGAACAAGAATAGCTGTTAAAGGACTAAAAATTGTCTAGAAGACTCAGTGACTGGGAGTAGCTCTTTCCAAGGTGTCCACCAGATTACGTGTTTCTTCCCACTTCACCTGACGAAGGAAGCAGAACTGGCTTCCGAAACGTCGTGTTCCCTTAAAAGTTAAGATGACGGACTAAGTCCAAGAAGAAGATTGTCTCATTAAGCCATGTACTACCCTCAAAGCGTTATAGCGTTGTATGCAAATGTTGTAGTGTGCTGCGCATATGCAAGGCAGTTTATGAATGGCTCTCTGTAGACGAGTGTCTCAGTCATTACTTTGGGCTGTTGTACGAAATTCAGTTAGCAGTGATGTAATGCGCATGGTTGCACATCGCTCTGAAGTAAGAATAATTGCACGCAAACTTTCTAATATGCATATCTTTTAATTTTGACTTACCTTTTTAAATGACTGATATTTTAAATATCTGTACACACACAATGACAATACCGCACTCTTAGTCGACAAAGATTTTGTCTCATGAGGAAAAATATCTGTTTGTGACGTATTTTTGGACGCTGAATTCAAATACGTTTCCACAATTTCTCTATCACCCACACCTTTCGCTCCAGGTTAAAGAGCTGGAAACTTCTGCGCCGGGACACTAAGGTGTGTTTTTACCGTGGGCGCCATGAAGAATTCGAGGATTTCTTCTCCCAGGAAGATGGTGTCGTGTTTTGCAATGACGTTTGTTCCGTTACGGAAGTTCTTGGCCGTGAATAAAACCTAGACCAGTTGCGCTTGTTCATTGATTCGTCAAAAGTGAACTTTCAGGTGGTTCTACTCCACAACGGAAAGAGATTCCCCTCTCTTCCTTTGGCTCATGCAGCCAACATGTAGGAAAATTATGAAAGAATGAAGCTACTGTTGGGAAAGATTCGGTATGACGAATTTAAGTGGAAGTTATGTGGTGATCTCAAGGTTGTGGCACTGTTACTCGGATTGCAACTCGGGTACACAAAATACTGCTGTTTCCTGTGCGTGTGGGACAGCCTGGACAAGAAGAATCGCTACGTAAATAAACTGTGGGCTAAACGAACATCACTGACGCCAGAGGAGAAAAATGTCGTCAGTCCTCCTCTTATTCTTCCGGACAAAATTTATCTGCCCCCTTACACATAAAGCTGGGCCTCATGAAAAACTTCGAGAAAGGTGGATTCGAATATGTGAGGAATAAGTTCCCAAATGTGAGTGAAGCAAAAATCAAGAAGAGTATATTTGTAGGACCCCAAATCAGGAAACTGATGCAAGACGTGCAGTTCGATGAAGACTTGAATGAGACTGAAAGAAATGCATAGTTGTCATTTAAGAGGATTTGCAAGAACTTCTTAGGAAATCACAAAGCAGCGAACTTGTTGACTTTATAAAAAGCTGTGGGATGCAATATGAGTGTGAAAATCCACTTTCTGGAGTCACACTTGGATTTTTTACCACAAAATTTCGGCGAAGTCAGTGACGAACTCGGTGAAAGATTTCACCAAGACATTATGGCCATGGAAACGCGGTACCAAAGCAAGTGGACCTCAAGTGTGTTGGCAGACTATTGCTGGACACTGAAGAGGGATGTACCTGAGGCCAAATACCGGCGAAAATCATCCGTCTCTATATTTTAGAGGAAAATTTTTGCATGTTTCATTAGCACATAAAGTACGATTTTGCACATTTAAATTCCTCTGTATCCTTGAAACCCTGCCTGATAGAAAAATTCTGTATACGTATCCGAATTAAGCAGATAAAGTACTACTAAGTTCACCTATTGAAGTTCGTGGTACAAAAAAAAAAGTTAAATTTTGTTGACCAGAGTAATTAGTTCGTACGTACACATACATGTTTTAAATACTGAAACCTTGGCCAAAATTAATTCGATTTTTGACATCTCTTGCGTCCACGCTGTTGCATAATCTTGTAGTGTGTCTTCAAGGGTGTATTAATGTGCGTGTTATTTGTGCGCTTCTCTCCTTTAGTTTTTGTGACTCGGTGAAGACGCTCTTTTAGAGCCGAAACGTGTCGAAGCTGTGGTATAATATATAACCATTAAGGGTTTCACCTAGATAGAGTGTTATTAAATTTTTAGTAAAAGGTTAAGCTTCAATTGATAAAAGCTATAAACTGATACGAAATAAATTTTTTAGGTTTTTTTAGTCTTCCAAACGCCTAGCCTTTATACACTTTTATAAACAACTTTCATTTCTGCTAGAGACACTTCAAGGGATAAATGTTATCTGCCTGCTCGTCAGTCTGTCATTTTTATTAAGTTTTTGGTGGGTCCTGCCAAAGTATATTGGGTTAAAAATTGCAGACAAATTAGTCCCTCCTTTTAAATTACACGCAGTTTTGATAATGATGAGTGTTCCTAATGGACGTGCTGCCATGAAGTGAATTAAGGACGGTCACCATAGCCACGCAGTTTAAGGCTCGTAGGTTTTAGAATCGCAAGAATGCTGGGATCACGTATAGGAATTTCAACCCGCTGATATGGATTGGTCACCGTCGAAATGTTCTGTAACAATTCGGTAAAGATTTATAGCTTCGGTATTCTGAATCGCAATCCGTTACAGCTGTAGGAGACTCGATCGAACCGCCGGACATGACTGATTACCCAACACCCAGTTTGATTACTGCGCGCTGTGGGTACGTATTTCGTGTCATGCAGGTGTTTGGAATACACTTTTGTAAACGCTTGAAATATCCGTCATACAGTATAAGAATCCAAGCAAGTGTCCTTAAATATGCTACTGACGACAGATAAATCTCAAATATTGCTCTCATCTTTTTCATATGACCATATTTTCCACCTAACCGTAAGACACGTACAAATGTTATAGGTCACGTGTGCTCATTGAATTGTCAATCGCTTGCAGTTATTATTGGTTCTGAATGCTCATGTCAGGCCTGTTAGTATGTTTACACTTCAGCTTTGTCTGGCTGTCTGCTTATAAATTTGCAGCGAGCGTACCAGTGACGTCAAAGAATCAAATTATGAATTCATTGCGACACAGACAGTCGTTGACTGTTTCAGGATCCTCCTTTATAACTTCCTTCGGAGTCTCAAGTAAGCTACGGAAGTCCTGAAGTGGGATTATATTACGAGATGTGATAATTCAAGAGGGACAGCTGCGTGCTATGTTCATGTGAGGCAGTCAGCATTCTACCTATGATTCATGATCATATTTACGCTTTCAGTCACCAAGTTATTATGTAACTGTCAATATAACTACAAGAACTGTGTGGATTGATTCAGTTATGATTTAATTCACATATTTCTTTGTCATAAGTAAAGTAAAATTAAAAGGTAAAATTGACCCTAGAACAGGCTACGAAGGCCCAGAGGGGGAGTAGAGATGTAGCTCTATTCTTTCTTTAGCCTCGGCGCTAGATGGAGTTGGGTGTTCAACGCCACGCTCCGGCCAATTCACCCGTGGAAAAGATCCGGTACCCGTTGTATAGGAGGTTGGGTGGGCTCCAGGGCTGGTCTGGACGAGTGCGGAAAATTCGCCTCCACTCGTATTAGATCCCCGGACCTTCCAGCCCGTAGCGAGTCGCTATACCGACTACGCTATTCCGGCCAGATTTGTCATAAGCGCATGAACTAAATGTACATTCTTCTCAAGTACAAATGACTTACTTGTGCAGTCTGTTATTTCGCTCACGTTTGGCCCACTCTTATTCGGCATACAGCCAGCGCATTGTTCAAGAACATACAAAAATGAGAACTCACAGGAGAAAGCAGACAGTGCAGCCGATTTAAACAATTCAGAACCTGAAATATGTCTAAGTGATGTTTATAATTTAATCCCTCCCTTACAGAGAACACTGGTTCCCTGTTACAGAGAGCAACCGATTCTAAAAGGTTCTGAAAATGCCATATTACATTTCGCATTACAAGATGCATTAATTTCTCAAATTTATTTTTGGAATAGAACTCTACATGTTTCGGACAGTTTCTCTGTCCATCATCAGGAGTCTAGCACTGTACACACAGCAATAGGTGTACGTCATACAGGTTATGCTGACTGCTGGCTAGCAAGCAGTCAGCATATGACATATACCTATTGCTGTGTGTACAGTACTAGACTCCTGATGATGGACAGAGAAACTGTACGAAACATGTAGAGTTCTATTCCAAAAATAAATTTGAGAAAATAGTGCATCTCGTTGGTTTTATTATAAGAATATATCACGATGCACGGTCCTCTGAATGTCAAATTAGTCAATGAGCTATACGTGTAGTTGACAGTGTGCTTTAAAAGGATTAATAAGGTTGATCAAGTTTAACTTATTAACTATTCTGTATCAACTGAAATGTTTATTTAGTTCATGACGGTACGAGAGGGCAATCACGTTGGGTGAATTAGAAAGAGGATAGGGGTGGAAGGGGGTCCTGGCTTATTGACAAATAATAATACGTGCAATCGCATGGGAAAACGAGCGAAACCACGTGTAAAACCGTTGAGACAAGTGTAATCCTACCGATGTTCAAACCAGCCACCTCCTGAATAGAATTTAAAGCTTCTGTGAAAATTTATATGAATGACAGCGAAATAATAAATCAGAATATATAAAATAAACGAGTCAATTAATCAGTAGAGTTATAGTCAATGGAAGTACAACCTACATCAGTCACTGACTGTTCGCAGAAGGACAGATGTCCGTTTGACAGATGACGCGTGTGTGTGAGTGACAAATCATGCTCCCGTGAGATCTGGTAGATGTTGCAGTGATGAGGGACAGGGTGTAGGGAAATGTAATTATACTCGTGAAAGAATGAGAAAGTGAGGTCGTCATCAACGAAACTTACTTGATTAAAATCGTTTGACAGTAGGTTGACAAATTACGCACATTAGGATAAGACAGGCAATGTACGTGTAACGTAACATGGTGAGGTGCCTTCCTGTAACAATTTTTTTGCCGTGGAAAAGCGATAATTATTGAATATTCTGAATGTGTGTCTGTAGCCTTTGGTATCCTGCATGCCAGGCGCATGCGCCGTATTATATTGTCATCTGTGTCCTGTGTGGCTCTACCATGTTCTTTTACATTCTCATAAACGGCACGACGTTTGGAAAAAATCATGGAACACAAAATGTGTTTTAATTTTCCCTACAACTTCGTTCAGAAATACTTCGCATTCAGAGTAGAATTCAGCTAGATATTATCATAAGTGTATATCGGTCTTCATGTAAATTACCCTTTATTCTTGTCAGATTTTAATTAAACTTGAAAGTTCTCTGTAGATTTTCGAAAAAGCTTCAAACTTCAAATTCCATTAAAACCCTTCCATTGGGAGACGAGTTGTTCCATGCGGACAGACGGGCAAACAGACATGACGAAGCTAATACTCACTTTTCGCAATTCTGCGTAAGCGCTTCAAATGGATGTTAAAATGCTACATACTTCTCTCCCGCCACTATAAAAAAGCAGTTTTACCAAAATCAATGGTATTTGTGCTTGTTGCTGTAGCTGTCACTACCATGTCGTAAGTATGTGTTCTCTAAATCTGTTGTTGTACGGACTTCAGCAACAGCTGCCTTCCCAAGAGGAACTAATATTACAGATGACTGACATAACGAAGCTCACTTCATAGCTCTATAACTACAGGTGCACAACGGCAAATTTAGAGAAGAGAGACCCACACCTCCGTGTTAGGATGAACTAGTGCAGGCTTGGATCTTTCTATGGCTCTAATTCATCTGTTGGCTTATGTTCCATTTTAAAGTCTTATTGATGGCGACTGGTTAAATAACGATTGACAGATAAATTCTTGTTTTGAAGCTCATGTTTGCAGACGGACAGACTGGAGGACGGAGACACGGTAAAGCTGATAGGCGCAGTTTTGTCCCTTTTTGTTACGAACGTGCCAAAAATCATCCGCGCTCACGTGCGACTTGTAATGCTGCAGAAGGGCGGTTCCTTTGCTGAGAGTAATCTGAAATCAAATTTCATGTACGACAGTGCTGGAGGAGAATACGCAGACGTAAGGCAGAGGCAGTAAGTGGAAAAATAGGTAAACTGTGAAATACGTAAGTTGGTTAATAATGTGCATATTTCAGGCAATATTATTAGGTTGTAACTTACATAATGAAGAAAGATTGGTTAGGATGTTCAGCTGGTAAGTATAAGCATGGCGAGGTGCGATATGAGTACAGAAGTTTAGTCTGAAATCATGAAGAGAAGAAATTTATTGCGAAACTGGGATGTAGATAGAAGAATGATACTAAAATTGATTTTGAATGAATGCAGTATAAAAGCTATCTCATTACAGGCCTGGACAGGTCCGTAGGGCTCCAGGAGCCTGAAACTCTTAGACTTTCCAGACAGTCGACACATGGAGGTGGTAAGGTTGACAGCCCTCAGCACCGGCCATCTTTACCCCTTAGGAGATTCCCCTGCTACTCATTTCTGTTAGAGGCTGAGTCGACCCCAGGGCCATAGTGCGGCCGGAAGGATTAATTAAATAAGAAATCTCAATGACCCCATCGGGTATGAACAGAGTATGAAGTTCAAAATAATTAGGCATAAACGTAAACATAGAAGTAATGGAAGTTCCAAAGATACCATAAGGTATTAAAGAGAAAGTGAAGTCTGCGTGTAGTGTTGTTTTATAAGCTCTGACGAACAGTCGTAGCATGCTCTTGTTAATTTGTTCTCGTATTTTGTTGTACACTTGTCTAAGGCTAGAATCCGTTCGTGTCAATAGGACGGTAAGTTTTGGGGTTGCATCCCTTGACCAGCTGAGCTACTCTAACCTTCTGAATAGACTGTGCTTTGTTGAAATTTTTGGATGACTAATTTGTTCGCCAGATATTAAACGTTCCTGGTAGGAAGAAGAAAATATCTGATGCTTCAGTGTTTAGAAAAGTATTTAAATCGGTACTCCATTTCGTAGGAGGAGATCCTTCTCGCTTCCATGAGAGTAACAATGAAGTCAAGGTATTCAAATACGTCTCATTTGAGAACCTTTGTACGGAACTACATTTCTTTGTAACTCACAAATTACGCAACTATATGCTGATGTATATGGTTCAGTAATGGAAATTAAAATCAACAAAATACACCCTAATCGTCTATATTCACTCTCCTACATTGTCTCGACTTCTGCGGGTCATTTTCAAGGAACTTAAAGAATTAAAATGAGAAGTGTACTGTTGCATACAAAATTAAACTACTTACGAGTATGCAAATGTAAAATGTTAAAATGGCCAGTAATTTGTGTTATGTATATATGTGTATATACACACGAACACACACCTAATATATGTATCTATATGTGTACCTATATATGTTTTTCATTATTAAATTCAATATTTTATTCAGGTTATTAATTCAGTGGTAGAATGGTTTAGTGTTCTGAAATGACTTTGGGCAACTGTTTATTTTTACAGTAATAGACGTACAAGCTTTGACATAATGGGTTTGTATAAATGGTGTGGTTTACATAATCCTGAGGTAAATAAGTTTTATTAAAATATCTAATTATCGTGCTAAAAATAATCGCGACATCACACACAAACACATATATATGCCTGTTGACATTATATGTGGCGAAGTCTAGTGTTGCTACCTGGATTTGTGAGCACTGGCCTTGTCGATAATATAAAATTAAATAACGTATATACGGTATTTTAGTGAAATACGTGTATTATATGAACAGTGGAACGGTGTGACGTATATATGTTAACGTACGTGTCCAAGTAGTCACGTGGCTTGGGCATTTAGACTGAAGAGTGGTTTAGTAGGAACGCACCGGACTTGTATTCGACACGAACATGATTCGAATCTGAGCCGGATTGTCGGATATAATGAGAATTTTAATTAACTTTTTAGGCGAATGTCAGGGTAACTCATGCAAAGAATCGACGAAGAAATCCATTCAATCCTCGCCCACTGAACAATTATGATTACTTCCTCATCCAATTTGACGTGGGCTTATTTATTTTGTAGGTGAGATGGTGTCTTTAATTTACCCCAAATCATTAAGTACATCACTGACTACATCTTCACCCATTTCTTTAGCTATCACAGAAGAAACCTCTGAACTTAAATGGAACAGAATTTATATAGTCCCTAGGTAATGTAAATTGAAACCATATTACTAAGAACCGTTTGCAAAATCCTATAATCATGCTTGAACATAATCATTATTGAACAAAAAGTAACTATTTTAAAATCGCAGATGGAATTTTTAAAGACGAAGCGCAGACTGCTTTATTTAAAGACCCAGTTCGTACCGCGCTGTAAACACTTTTCATCTCGGTTATAAAAACCAATCAGTTTATGGTGGAAATGACACAAGTCGCTGTTTGTTCTCAGATAAATACAAAACACATGTACAGTGTGGGGAGAGCGTACAGTTGTTGAATGTTAAACTTGTTGTTGCATCACGTAACCAGTAGGCTCCAAAAGTTTAATACAGTAAAATATACATGCCAAGTTTCTGAAGTATTTTTCTTCCTCTTCACTGTCTTGCCATACAAGATTGTGAACGCGTATGTGATAAAAACTCTTTCTAATCCTAAAAGTAAGAACTTAAATGAAACTGAAGTCAGTAAAAGTGGGAAAATTGCTGATTTTGTTGTGTTGTTGTCATTCCATGCGCCACCCGATATCGTGAAGGGCAAAAAATAAACTGTTGTGAGTTTTCCATGCGCTTTATAGTTACAATGACAGTATTGTCACGTATGTACCTCCTCACAGCACGTAGTGCTCTCAGTGCTGGGCGTGTAACTCTCTTATCCGCGTTCAGTACACACTTAACTCGAAACAAAAGTCAAAGCGACCAATAACAGCGTATCAATCACCAATGTGTCGACTGAAATTGTATATTTTTCCTCCGATGGTTATACAAAACATTAGATAAGCTAAAATTAAAGAGAAAAGTATATCATTTCGCAATTCTTAATCTATATGTAACTTATAACCCCTGACTGACTGATTTACCAGCTCCATGAAGGGGATTTATTATTAACAAGTTAATAGCCGCTCAGATACTCTTAGAAATTCCCTTCCCATTACGGAACACGAATGTTCATTATGGTGCTCAAAAGAACCCACCACGGCCCCCTATATTACACTACATGAATGCAGTCCAACTCTTACTATATTCAGTTAACATCAACTTGATGCTGCTTGTGTCTTCCATATGGTCCGTCGCTTTAGGTTTCTCACCCAAAACTTTGTTGTATGTTTTTTTCTCGTCTCTCTTCACGTATCTCGTAAGGAAAAGTATGGACTCTAGAAATCCATCACGTGCATTGCGATTTATTGTTTGACCTTTTAAAGCCTAGTGGTTATGTTATTTACCACCAGGCTTAACATTTAACATTTCTACAGTCTGTCTAGTGAATGTTTGTCTTCCATGTTAAAGAAGCAGCAGTTATTTCCCTATATGCACCACTGACCGGTTTCTGTAACCATTATAGAGTACTTTGCTGTGTGATGGGAAACGAATCTTTAAATTTAATTCACCTTAATGTCCATCTTAAATTGTTATTCTAGTTCACGAACTTCAATCGTTGTACGAAAATCGAATGTCGTAAATTTTGTATGGTTTAAATTCC
>Ga0131853_10003028_pt1 | contig 30188 bp, 26 predicted proteins | sample TergutLab28metaG_FD_92764 | JGI IMG/M metagenome (GOLD analysis project Ga0131853, IMG submission 92764) | Labiotermes labralis P1 segment gut microbial communities from Petit-Saut dam, French Guiana - Lab288 P1 (version 2) (version 2) | ecosystem: Host-associated > Arthropoda: Insects >... | reverse complement strand
TTATTCCGGGATTTTGCGCTATTACCTGGGCTACAGCAGCGCCGAGCCCTCCGTATATTGAGTGCTCCTCACAGCTGACAACAAGTCCGGTTTTGGCAATACTTGCTCTGATGGTCTCACTGTCAAGGGGCTTTATACTAAAGGCATCGATGACCTCAGCAGAAATGTTGCTTTCTGCCAAACGCTCTGCGGCAAGCAGGGCCTGCTCAACCTCTGCGCCGCAGGCGATGATGCTGACATCACTGCCACTTTTAAGCACTTTGGCACGCCCTAACGCGAAGGTCTCGGACTCATCGTATATCTGAGAAACAGGTGCTCGACCCAAACGCACGTAGAAGGGGCCGCCCTCTGAGACCGCGATTTTGAGTGCCGCCTTGGTTGCTTGATAATCTGCCGGCACCAAAACGCGCATGCGCGGCAAAACGCACATGAGGGCCAGATCTTCTATCATCTGGTGCGAACCGCCGTCGGGCCCCACGCTGATTCCAGCATGCGAAGGCGCTATCACCACGTTGAGATTGGCGTAACACACGGTGTTGCGAATCTGGTCGTAAACCCGCCCGGTGCCAAACACGGCAAACGAGGCGCTCAAGGCCGTTTTTCCGGTGAGCGCCAGTCCACTGGCCACTCCCACCATGTTCTGCTCGGCAACTCCTACGTTGAAGAGCCTCTCAGGATAGGCATCGCCCAGTTTTTTGGTGGTAGTTGAGCAGGCAAGGTCAGCATCAACTGCTACCACGTCAAAGCCTTCCTGTACCAGCTCAACCAAGGTTACGCCTAGGGCCTCGCGTGTTGCTTTCTTTGTAGCGCTCATGTGCTTACCCCCAAGTCTGCGAGCGCACGCTCGCACTCCTCGGCATTGGGTGCCTTTCCGTGCCAGGCAGCGGTATTCTCCATAAAACTGACGCCCTTGCCCTTAACGGTGTGTGCGATTATGGCACGGGGACCGGGCTGTCCGCTCAAGCTCACCGCCGCTTTCAGGGTCTGCAAGAGGGCCTCAACATTGTGCCCGTCAACTTCCCAGACCAACCAACCAAAGTGCTCAAACTTGCTCGCAAGATCTTCAACCCTGCAAATGTCGTTTACGGCTCCGTCTATTTGATAACGGTTGTTGTCGATGATGGCAATGAGATTATCAGTTTTTTGATGCGCGGCGTACATGGTGGCTTCCCAGATCTGGCCCTCCTGGCACTCGCCGTCACCAACGAGACAAAAGACCTTTTGGTCTCCCCCACCCATAGCAAGCCCCAAGGCCATACCAACGGCTACGGAAAGCCCCTGGCCGAGAGAGCCAGCAGAAAGCTCCACGCCGGGCAGTTTGAGCATGTCCGGATGCCCCTGCAGGCGGCTATCGAGCTGGCGCAAGGTGAGGAGCTCCTCCTCTTTTAGGTAGCCAGCCTCAGCCATAGCTGCATAGAGGATGGGAGCGGCGTGCCCCTTTGAGAGCACAAAGCGGTCGCGGTCTTTCCAGCTGGGTTCATCTGCGCGGTAGCGCATGAATCCGCCAAACCAAAGTACGGCCATGATGTCAGCGGCCGAAAGTGAGCCACCGGGGTGTCCGCTGCCTGCCGCATGCGTCATGCGCACCACATGGCAGCGCATGCGTCGTGCTTTTTCCTGCAGTTCCTCAATCGTCATGTTAATCTTCACTCTCTAGCCTCCATTTATGATACGCCATGATGAAGGGGTCGAGTTTGCCCTCTTCAAGTACGGCGTCTACATTACCAGTTTCGTGCCCGGTGCGCACGTCTTTTACCAACTGATAAGGGTACAGCACGTAATTACGTATCTGGTTGCCCCAAGATGCCTCGGTTTTGTCGCCGCGCAGCGTGGCAATCTCGGCCTCGCGCCTTGCCCTCTCCAACTCAAAGAGCCTTGAGCGCAGTATCTTCATGGCTGTTTCCTTGTTTTGCAGCTGTGATTTTTCGTTTTGACAGCTTACCACGGTATTGGTGGGAAGATGGGTGATACGCACCGCAGAATCTGTGGTGTTGACACTTTGTCCGCCGGGTCCGCTGGACCGGAAAACGTCTATGCGCAAATCGGCGTCGTTGATTTCCACCTCAAGGTCATCGGGCAAAACCGGCAGCACCTCAACTCCGGCAAAGGTGGTGTGTCGGCGCTTTTTCTCGTCTGTGGGCGAGATGCGCACCAATCGATGCGTGCCGCTCTCTGCCCTGAGCAGTCCGTAGGCATCGGGCCCGGAAACAATGAAGGTGGCACTGTCAATGCCTACTACTTCGCCTGAGGTCACGTCGAGCACCTCAACTTTGAACTTTTTGTTTTGAGCGTAGCGCAGGTACATCTTATAGAGCATGTCTGCCCAGTCCTGTGCCTCCAGGCCTCCTTGGCCGGGATTGACCGAGACGATGGCATCGCCGTGGTCGTATTCGCCGCTGAACCACGACGAGAGTTCAATCTCGCTTAATAGTGCATCGAGCTCGGTGGCGATTGACGCGGCTTCTTCACTCATCTCCAGCTCTTGTGCGGCCAGCGCGTCAGCCAGCAGGGCCTCGGCCTTTTCATACTGCGCAAGGGTATTGCGAAGCAAGGCAGCCTGCCTGCTGATATCCTGTGCCTTATTGGTATCGTCCCAAAAGCCCGGTTGACTGGTGGCCTCGTCGAGTTTTTCCAGTTCCTTGCGCTTGGTCTCTAGTTGTAGATAAGACTCTGCCTGCTTCAGGCGATTTTGCAGGCTATCCAGTTGTTCGGTACGTTCATCAGCCATGAAGCCGGCAATCCTCAGGTAATTCCGTAGTTACGTTTACTTTTATACTTTACCAGTTAGTTCCCTAACCGGCTCCCTCAACTCACGCCTCACACTCACTCAAAATCACAGGGCATCTTAACTCTTAACTCTTAACTCTTAACTCTATACGTTTGCTCCGTGGCATTTTTTGAACTTTTTGCCGCTTCCGCAGGGGCAGGGGTCGTTGCGTCCTGCTGTTGCGTAGGGATCCTCTTTGTCTTTGACCATCGTCTTTGCCTTGCGGGGTGCCTCTTGCGCAACACGCGGGAGGTCGCCACCGCGGCCTCCGGAAACCTGCAGACCCGCCTTCATCTCGGAGCTTATTGAGGGCACATCGCCCGAAGGTCCGGAATAGCTTGCTCCTCTTAAGGTATCAGGGGCAGGCTGCTCTTCTAACACAGCCAGCTGTATCCTGAGCAGCGTACGCAGATAATCCTCGTACATCACGTCTCTCAGCACGGCAAAAGCGCCGTAGGCCTCGTTTTTATACTCAGTGAGAGGGTCCCTTTGCCCAAAGGCCCTCAGCCCAATGCCTGCCCGCAAGTAATCCATCTCCTGCATATGGGTCATCCAGCGCGAGTCCATGATGCGGAGCATCACCTGCGACTCAAGGCGGCGCATCTGCTCTTCGCCAATGGCATCTTCTTTTTGCTTAAAGATGGTCTCTAAAAACTCATAAACGTTTTCGGCAAAGGCATTTTCATTGTCATAGGCATCGCCGGAGGCAAAGCGCGCCTTGGCGTCCATGTTTTGCTCACCGGTGAGCTCTTCCAGCCACTTGTTGAGGCCTTCCCAGTCCCAGTCGTCCATAACGCCGTCGCAGTACTCAGCAAGGTTCTTATCGAGCGTGTCATTCATGATGGTGAGCACCCGGTCGTGGATATCTTTGCCGTCAAGAATGGCGTTGCGCTCCTTGTAGATGGCTTGACGTTGCAGGTTCAACACGTCGTCGTACTTTAGAACGTGTTTACGGGAGTCAAAGTGCATGGACTCCACTTGGCGCTGAGCGCCCTCTATTCCCTTGGCTACCATGCCACTCTCAAGCGGCATGTCCTCTTCAAATCCGGTTCGCTCCATAACACCAGCGATGCGATCCATGCGAGTGCCGCCAAAGAGCCTCATAAGGTCATCTTCAAGAGAGAGAAAAAACAGCGAGACCCCCGGGTCACCCTGACGGCCGGAGCGACCGCGCAACTGGTTGTCGATACGCCTCGACTCGTGGCGCTCGGTGCCGATAACCGCGAGTCCCCCGGCAGCCACCACATGATCGTGCTCTTCCTTGGTGATAAGCTGCGCTTTTTTTCTTATGCGCTCAAGGTCCTTTTCGGTGACTTCTTCGGGGTCTAAGCCCTCGTTTTTCAGCAACTCTTCGGCCAAAAACTCAGGGTTGCCGCCAAGCAGGATGTCGGTACCACGGCCGGCCATGTTGGTAGCAATGGTAACCGCGCCCACACGCCCGGCCTGCGCCACGATATGCGCCTCGCGCTCGTGATGCTTGGCGTTGAGTATCTCATGCGGTATACCCCGGCGGTTGAGCAGGCCGCTGAGCAGCTCGGAATTTTCAATAGACACCGTGCCCACCAGGCAGGGCTGACCCCTGTGGTGGCGCTCGATGATGTCATCAGATACGGCCTTGAATTTTGACTTGAGCGTGCGGTACACCAGGTCAACTCGGTCATCGCGGATGACCTCTCTGTTGGGTGGAATCGCCAGCACGGCGAGCTTGTAGATTTGGCGGAACTCAGAGTCTTCGGTCATGGCCGTACCGGTCATGCCCGAGAGCTTCTCGTAAAGGCGAAAGTAGTTCTGCAAAGTGATGGTGGCAAGCGTTTGATTCTCTTCTTTAACCAGCACGCGCTCTTTGGCCTCCAAGGCCTGGTGGAGCCCCTCGCTATAGCGACGACCCTCCATGATGCGTCCGGTGAATTCATCTACAATCTTGACTTCGCCGTCAACAACCACGTAGTCCACGTCTTTTTTGAAGAGGAATTGAGCCTTGAGGGCCTGTTGCAGGTGGTTCACCAGCATGCCGCTGGGGTCACCGTACAGGTCAGATATAGAGAGTAGGGTCTCCATCTTGTGCAGGCCACTCTCGGTGGCGTAGATGGTTTTTTTGGCTTCATCCATCTGAAAGTCTACGCCGGAGCGCAGATTGGTTGCAGCGCGGGCAAACTGACCATAGGTCTCGGCTGCTCTGCTGCCGGCTCCGCTGATGATGAGGGGGGTTCGCGCTTCATCGATGAGGATGGAGTCCACCTCGTCCACGATGGAGAACTTGTGTCCGCGCTGAACCCGGTCGTCAGGCTTGAGCACCATGTTGTCTCTGAGGTAGTCAAAGCCAAACTCCGAGTTGGTGCCGTAGGTGACGTCAGCGCTGTAAGCGGGACGTTTTGCCTCGAGCTTCATGCCATTTTGCAGCAGCCCAACCTCCATGCCCAAGAACCTATAGATGCGACCCATCCACTCGCTATCGCGCTTTGCCAGGTAGTCGTTGACGGTGACGATATGCACGCCCTCGTCGTTCAATGCGTTGAGATAGCCCGCGAGTGTAGAAACCAGGGTCTTTCCCTCGCCGGTTCTCATCTCTGCAATCTGCCCCGCGTTGAGTGCCATGCCGCCTATGAGTTGCACGTCAAAGTGCCGCATGCCAAGCGAGCGCACGCTAGCCTCACGCACGGTGGCAAAGGCCTCGGGCAGCAAGTCATCAATGTCCTCGCCGCTTTCTACGCGCTGTTTATACTCTATGGTGCGGGCAGCCAGCTCGTCATCGTCAAGCTTTTGCGCAGCTGGCTCCAGTTCGCCTATGCGCGTGACGATTTCGTCAAAGCCCTTCAGCTGCTTATCCTCGCCGGAGCGAAGTATTTTAGAAAGGAAACTCGGCATTATTCTCAACTCTCAAATCTTAGCTCTGTCTGTTTTCCTGGATCCTTCGGCTGCGCGCTCTGCGCTTCGCTCAGGATGACACAGAGTTGGTACAGGAGGGACGGGGTTAGTGTACCAATTTTAACAAAGTTAAAATTGGTACACTAACCCCGTCCCTCCTGTACCAACTCTTAACTCTCAACTCTTAACCTCAAGGATTGTACCTCATTAGTTAGCGGCTGTTATCGAGTAATAGATCTTGATAGAGAGCTGTTGTTCTTTTGGAGGGCAAGATGCCCAATTCGTCAGCCAGATACTGTTTACAGGAGAAATAGGTCTGCATGGCGAGGGTGCGTTGTCCAGCCTCAAACTGCGTATCCATAAGCTCGCGGAATACGTCTTCGCGCGTTTCATCAAGATCAAAGGCTGATTGCACGCAAAACAGCGCCTTTTCCAGCTCTCCTGAGGCCCTGCGCTTTCGTGTCTCAAAAAGCAGCACGTCTACCATCTTTGAGCGAAAACCGGCCATCTTGGACTCAATAAACTCATCGGGTGGTATGTCAGCCGCCAGTGAGTCGCGGTAGAGAGACTCAATCTCCAGCAGGCTCTGCTCGTGGGCATCACGACTTAACTGCCCAAATAACACTGAGCGCGCCAAGGCCTCAAATTGCACGGTGTCAAAGCTGATGAGCTCGGGATTTAGCTGGTAAACCTCGCCGTTTCTCAAGAGATAAGGGCAGTCACGCACGCCCTCGGCGCCCAAGCCCCTGGCGAGCATGAACCAGCTGGTGTAGAGATTCCTCTGTGCTCGCAGCGGGTCGAGATAAGGCCACAGATACTCAACCACGCTCTCCCTGGACACCATGCGCGGCTGATTCAGCACGAGAAAGGCCACGAAGCGTCTGACCTTTGAGCGGGTAAGATACTTGTTTCTAAGCGGCACTCCCTCTTTACAAATCTCCAGCTTTCCAAACAGTTGCACCGTGAGAGGCAAAACGCCGGCTTGAGGCAGAGGGGCAAAATAGGGAGATGGCGCTGTGTTGCTGTCCAGGCTCATGGCTCCAAGACCAGGCTCCGAGCTTTTATTTGGGCTGCCCAAAGAGCGAGCCCCTCGGGCTTCTTTCTTGATAAGCGCTTCGGCTATCTCGAGGATCTGATGCGAGCTTTCAAGGTCTCCCCGCTCAAGGAGTGTAATAGAGAGCATGGTGATTCTACTGGCAACTACCGAGGTATTGGCTTGCAGGCCCTCTGTTTGCAGATACTCGGTAATGACCTGGGCTATGTCGTGTTCAAAGTGCCCTAACGATACCGGATCGGCCTTGATACCGCAGCCGGAGTCAACCACAGTGAACAGCGGATGAAGCTCCTCTAAGAGCCGTGGGATGTCAGAGTGCAACTCATAGTTGAGTTGAGAGAGTTCCTTAAGGGTGCACCTGCCGAGAAACGCTGCCAAGACCGCAGCCAAACGGATCTGTAGTGGCAAAAACTCATTCAAAAAGCGCTTGAGGCAATCCTCATAGGCGAGAGGAGTAAAGTAACCTGCCAACTTGAGCTCAAGGGCGCTAATCTCAAGCCTATCGCTCTGTAAATTCTGATAACGGTCATTTTGTGCCGGACAAAACACCAAAACCCGATACCCCTGCAACAAAAACTCATCAATTGCGTCGGACAGCCCCCTGGACGCCTCATCATCAAGCCAAGGAATAAAAGTGAGCAAAGCAAGCCTCTCCACCCCACTCCCCCCAGTTTTCTCCTTCCCTTCTTCACTCTTCTCTCTTAACTCTTCACTCTTCTCTCTTAACTCTTCTCTCTCTTGCTTGTTTGACAAAAACTCGGTGAGCATCAGTCTTCTTACTTCTTGGCAACTGCCGTTTTCTCTCACTTCAAAGACTGTCAGCTCCAAGGCCTGCTCATGAATCTCTGCAAATGCCTTGAGTAGCTCTTCTTGCCCGCACCTCCGTGGTGCCAACACAAAGCAAGGTTGCTGATTACTTGCCTCTATTCGGCTGAGCAGGGTCTTGGCCTTATCGAGTGATTGCTGGTAGTGGTCAATCAGGTGTAGCTCTGTGCCGAGTTCAGCTTTCATCTTGCGCCCACATTTCTCCCGAAATCCTTCATTTTTTCTTGCATTTCTAATTTGAGTGTGCTAGCATACTTGCTTGAGCAACTAATGTCAAGCTATAAACTTGCAGAAAATTAAGAAAATGGAAAGAGGTTATCATGGTCCCAACAAAAAAGGCAGAACTGCAAAAAGCTTTGCAAACTGAAAAAGAACCGCGTGAGACCGTCTTCAAGGGCTTTTATATCTACCGAGATCAATACACCCGACTCATAGAACTCACCGCGCAAAATAAAATCAAGGGAGTTGAACCCTCCAGCCAGTCTGAAATCCTCCGCGCTGCTTTGGACGCATACCTGGGCAAGTAAGGTATTCCCCTCTCGTTACTTGGGGCTTGGCCCAAAGTCATAGCTGCACGAGAAGACCCTGCATCGAGTTTAAGATGACAGCTGTACTTGTTACTTAAATACGCGTCCGTCTATGAGAAATCAGGCTCTCCTATGCTCTATATTGGCAAGCACGACTCTTTTTATCTCTATGAGTTGACCGACACCGACCTTATGTGGGAAAACGCCCTACTCAATAACTACGCTGTAGGCAACATTCTGTTCTTTGGGAATAAGAAGGATATTTGCCTGGGCCTAGAGCTTGCCAAAGCTGATGACCTCACTACTGCCCTGGCGTATCTGGATAAAGGCTTGGAGCAGGCTAATCTCACGTATCAAGTTACTCCGGAATCCTTTGCAACGCTTTACCGAGAACTTACCGACACCCAAACTAATCTCAATAGACGTGACGATTTGCTGTGCGAGCTCACTATCGATTTAGAGTCTCAGCGAGCCAGCAATCACATGCTCCTTGCCCAGCTGGAGGCCATGCGTGAGCAGGTTTCCATAGAAAAGTTGACGCGAGATGAGGTTTTGGGCGACCTTCAAACAGCCAGCGCAGAGACCTTTCGCAAGGACGAGGAGTTGCAAAAGGCCATAGATGCCAAGATACATCTGGAGCAGGAGCTGGCAGCGCGTATCTGCGAGCTACTCGAGCTTGACTCAGCCAACGCAGAACTAAAAAAACGGCTCGATGGGCGTAGTTTTGACGACCTGCCGCTTGCTACGGAGCCTTCCTTGCAAGCTGCTATCAGTGGCGCCCACGCTGCTTCTCCTTCCTTGGATAAAACACAAGCTCTACCTCTCCCCTTTGATTCCAAACAATCTATTGCCCAGGTGTACACCATGCCAAGCGGCAAGCAAATCCACATCTACCATGACTTTCCCCTTAACCAAAGGCGTGGTAAAAAGCGAGCTTCAGCTACCCTGAAGAGTTTTTTGAGAGTGGGCGTTTTGCTATTTTTTGGACTGTTGCTCTTCTTGGGAGGAAGCGCCGTGGCAACCGCCTACCTCAACAACATCAGCATCGGCGAAGGTTTAGATGTTACCCTCAAGACCCTGCTTCCATAACTGTGTCGTGAGCGCGCGCAACCGGCGATTCTAAAAAAAAGATTTTAGTAGCAAGTTCTGCTATAAATTTTCGGTTGTGAACGATGTTTTGCCCATTATTGATACCCAAGCATCATTTTTTGTTGCGTGCGCAACAAAATTCCTCGTATTTGAGCTGAAACGGACTAAATAATCGCGCACAACCGTAAATTCGTAGCAAAACTCATGGGTAAATCTTGAAACACAGTTTTTAGTTTGAATGACCTAATGATGAATGAAGAACTGGTCTTTTGCGTTGACCGTTATTAAACCTGTTTGTTATTGCTGTGCTTGGCAGAGGGCGTCGAGGACTTGGGCGGCGATTATTTGGCGTTGCAGAGTAAGGTCTTCGCTGCTCTGGGGCAGGGTGTCGATGATTATGGTGACGCGCTGAGTTCCGCCTCGCGCCGTTTGGATGGCCTCAGTTAACTGGGAAGTGAATTCCTCACCGGAGCTGAGGTAGGCGCAGGGAGCCTCCGGACACGGGGGCTTAGTAGGTTTTTGGAATAAGCCGCTTTTGGCCCTCTTTTGCTTTTTGGTATCGACTTTTTGGTCTTCTGGCTCACTGAGCAGCCTGAGGCCAACGAGCAGCATGTCTTTCTTGGGCGCTGTTTCCAGCGCCGTGGCGCAGAGTACCCGTGAGTTTATGGTGGTTGCGCGTGCAAGATTGGCTACCTTGTTGGCTATGACCCGCGTGGGCTCGTCGATACCAAATACGCAAACCGACGTGGCCTCCAGTACCTCCTGTGGGCGAGTGGGTGGCACGCGGCGTCCTTCGAGGTATATTCCTCGCTTGCCGTCCCAGATGTGCCTGAGTCTCTGTATCGTTTGCAAAGTTTCCGTGTCGAGGATGCCGGACTGGCCAAGACCCATGTTTTTTTGAAACTCCCCTAGCGCCTGTTCTGTTTCTCCGCCAAAGCTGGTGTCGATAAAGCAGGGAAATCCCATTGAGGAAAGCGCTGCCTGCAACTCCGCTACGTCGCGTCCTCTAAAGTGGGGAATGTGGAGGTAGAGCGGCCTGTCGCCCATCTGCATGGTAGCGTCTTTGAGTGCGGTCCAGGTGTTTTGATCGAGCGTGTCATCGCTGCCCAGCCCGTTTGATACTTTAAATGAAGTTACTGCTGAGGCAGTGAGCTCTCCAAAGAGCCCTTTTTCTGCCTCCTCTCCCAGACGATAGCCCAGCAGGGTAAGGCGCCTTTGTAAATCATGGATAGCCAGCTCTGAATGTACTTCGCGCTCTTCTTGCATCTTTATCTGCCTATCTCCAGCGGGCGAGTCTTCTCTCAAGGATATCAAAGATTTCGTAGAGGATGACCCCCAAAAATGCCATAGCAATGATTCCGGCAAACATACGCGGATAGCTGAGCATGGCCCACGAGTCGATGATGAAGTGTCCCAGACCCGTGGAGCCGGCAATCGCTTCTGCAAAGAAGAGTATAGCTACTGCCGTTCCTGACGAAATGCGGAGAGCAGTAAAGAGCGCCGGCAGCGAAGCCGGAATCACCACATGCAAGAATACGTCCATGCGACTTGCGCCGAGCGAGCGTATGCTGAGCACCGAGGCCTCGGGCACTTCTTTGGCCGCATCGCGCACGGTTATCAGCACTTGAAAGAATATGGTGAGGGCAATGAGCACAATCTTGGGGGCATCGGCAATGCCTAAAAGCACCAGTAATATGGGTAAGAAGACAATCTTGGGAATGGGATACAGAATATAGAGTAGTGGCCCAAAGACGGTATCCAGGCGCGGCGAGCGGCCTATTGCCAAGCCGAGCGGCATGGCGATAGCCGTACCGATTATCATAGCGATGAGCACTCGATAGAAACTGACCAGAAAGTCAGGCCCCAGTTGCGCGCCATAGGTAACCAGCATGGGCACCGTTTGCAAGGGCGTAGGCAAGGCCGGGCTGTTGACGATAAGCGACAGCACATGCCAGCTGAGCAAGATGATGAAGAGCGCAAGCGCATATCCCAGGAGTCTACGATGCATCGGACTCTCCCAGGTACGAGTCTGCTTTGGAACAGAGGGACGGGGTTGGTGTACCACTTTTTGCCTCAAAAAGTGGTACACCAACCCCGTCCCTCTGTTCCAAAGCAGCGCGGACTTCGGTTGCTTTGGCGAAGTACTCGGGGGTTGAGCGGTAGCCGGTGCTGCCGGCAAGGGGGTTTGCTATTTCGGTGACGATGCGGCCCGGGCGCGGGCTCATGACCAGTATCCGCTCACCCAGGTATACGGCTTCGTCGATTGAGTGGGTTACGATAAGCTGGGTGTATCCTCTTTGGCGCCAGAGCTTGAGGAGCAGTTCTTGCAGGCCTTCGCGCAGCTCCAGGTCAAGGGAGCTGAGGGGTTCATCCATCAACAGGAGGTCTACCTCGAGGGTGAGCACGCGAGCCAGAGCAAGGCGCTGGCGCATGCCGCCTGAGAGCTCTCCGGGATAGTTTTTGGAGAAGTCCTGAATACCAACCTGTTGAAGGATCTGCTCGGTACGCAGAAGGCGCTCTGGGCGCGGCACCTTGCGGATGCGCTGCCCCAGGTCGGCGTTCTCAAAAACGGTCTTCCAGGGCAGCAGGCCGTAATCCTGCAGTATGAGCCCGGTTTCAAGGCGCGGCTTTGTTACGGGCTTGCCCTTGATGGAGATTTTGCCCCGAAAGTCCCCGAGCAAGCCTGATGCCAGCAACAAGAGGGTTGATTTGCCGCAGCCTGAAGGGCCGATGATCGCCAAGGATTCCCCCTCGACAACGCAAAGAGAGAGGTCTTTGAGTGCTTCAACCTCTCCTGCCTTGCCTTCGTAGGTCTTGGAGACCTGCTTGAATTCCAGGGAAATGTTGCTCAATTGTCTTGCTCCTTGGTGTGGTAGTGACTACGTTTTGTGAACCGTTTGTTTATTGACTAGGTCCTTCGGCTGCGCAGCAAAGAGCGCTGCTTCGCTCAGGATGACAGTTATTTTTTGAAGGCTCCGGTTGCTTGGTTGTAGGTGAGCTCTATCTCTAGATAACCCTTTTTGTACATCCACTCGAGGACCGGGGTGACCATTTCCAAAGTTGGCCTGGCGGTAAGAGGATACTCACTAATCACATACACGTCCTGAATTGGCACCGGTAGCTGGGCTTTTTCTACCAAGAGATCGCGGTAGTTCTCGGGGTTGGCGTTGATGCGGTTTACTGCATCATTCCATACCAGAGCCAGGGTCTCGGTGAGCAAAAGACCGTTTTGAGTGTTAGCCAGGGCATCTTCTCTGAAGATCATGACGCTCTGCGAGAGGTTTTCGCCGGTGGAATCATCGGCCACTAACACCATGCCGGTTGCCTCGCCAAGAGTGAGGAGTGCACCGGGCAAGGCAGCAGCTGCCACCTGGTTTGACGCCATCATCTCGTAGCGCACGGGGACCTTTTTGATTTCCTCGCCCACTATCTGGTCATCAGGAATCCCCGCATTGCGCATCAGCCCATACATGACGTACTCAGGCACCGTGTTGGATCCCACGCCAATGGGCACGCCGGCAAGATCCTTCAAGGAGGTGATACCGCTCTCAGGGCTGGCCAAGATACCAAAGCGTCCCTGGGCAGGAGTGGCACCAAGGGTCACCCACTCCATGACCACCGGGGTGCCGGAGGCAGTGAGCGTGGCGGAGACCATGATGTCGGTCATGGCCAGGTCCACTGAGCCGCTCGCCACGGCGGTGGAGAGCTCCTGGGCACTTTGAAAGGTCATGACGGTTGCATCCAAGCCGTATTCGGCAAAGATGCCCTCATCTTCTGCCACCCACATGGGCAGGATGTCCTCGGTTACCATAGAGCCGATGACTATCTGGCGGTTTAACTCTTTAGGCTCGCCTACGCTACCGCCATTACAACCAAGCAGCAAGCCTCCACTTATTCCGCTTAAGGCAATAACAAGCACCAGTAGTACTGCGAGGTACTTCCTGGTGCTTGAGAGAGCCGATGCGGATTGAAAATTACTCGGGCACAAAACACTACCACCATTCAATCAACGTCTGCCAACACTAAATTTCAAAGAACTACTTTGCGCACATGCTTTTTACGTAGTCGTAATACTCATCGACCTCGGCCTGAATGCCGGCAATAAGATGCTCGTTCTCAGGCTTAAAGAGGTGTGCAAAGCGACCCTGCGTCTTGAGGAATTCCTCAATGGGCAGCAGATCCTTCTCACGGATCTCTTTCATGGACCACTTGCCGTTCTCAATCTCAAAGATCGGCCAGAACTTGGTGCGGAAGGCCAACTTAGAGATCTCAACGGTCTTCTCGCTCGTGTAGCGCCAACCTCTGGGGCAGGGAGCCAAGACGTTCAAGAAGGCTGGGCCCGGCGTATTGAAGGCCTTTTCTGACACTTCTACCAGGTTTTTCCAGTTGCCCACAGATGCCTGCGCGGCAAAGGGAATATGATGCGCAGCCACGATGGAAGTAAGATCCTTACGACGCTCCGGCTTGCCGGGGATGACCGCTCCTACCTCTGAGGTGGTTGCCCAGGAGTGAGAAGGCGTGGCCGAAGAACGCTGGATGCCGGTGTTCATGTAGGCACCATTGTCATAGCACACATACACAAAGTCATGGCCGCGCTCCAGAGCGCCGGAAAGCGCCTGCAGGCCAATGTCATAGGTTCCGCCGTCGCCGCCAAAGGCGATGAACTTGATCTCTTTGTCTTTGGCAATCTTGCCGGTGGCCTTGAGTGCCTTGTAGGCAGCCTCAACACCCGTGATGGTTGCAGCGGCATTCTCAAAGGCATTGTGGATAAAGGAGCAGTCCCAGGAGGTAAACGGCAGGGCCGTGGTTGACACCTCAAGGCAGCCGGTAGCAACGGCAACGACTACTTCGGTGTCGGGGCCGGCGCCCATCAGAATCTGCCTGACCGCCACCGAGGCTCCGCAGCCACCACAAAGGCGATGACCTCCCACGAGGCGCTCGTTGATTTCAGAAAGCTGTTTGATGTTAGCCATGATCTACCTCACTCCCAGATAGTTAAGGCTCTGATCAAGCTCACCGCTTGCCACTTGGGGCAGCTCGGTAAAGGCTTGACGTAAAGCGTCCAATGTGACGTCGGCTCCGCCGAGACCGTAGATGTAATTGCGCATAGGAACTTGAGCACCCGCAGAATAGAGTGCAGAGGCTACATCGAGGCCAATGGGGCCAAACTGTGCGCCAAAGCAATCGCTTCTGTCAAGAACGGCTACGGCCTTGGCATCCTTGAGGATGTCCACGAGCTCAGCAACCGGGAAGGGGCGATACAGACGGATACGTGCGATGCCTACCTTGAGGCCTTCGGCCCTGAGCTCTCTGGCAACCACGCGGGCGTTTCCGGCAGATGAGCCGGCGATTACCATGATGTAATCAGCATCGTCGCACTCCCACTTCTCAACAAACTCAAACTTACGACCGGTGATTGCGGCCCACTTGTCACCCTCGGCCTGAATGTAAGGCTTGGAGTTCTCCAGTGCCTCGCGTTGTACCTTTTTGAGCTTGAAGTAGGGGCCACCAAGGGATGAGAACATACCGTGAGATACGGCCTTTGGGCCGCCGATGAGGGCATTTTCTGGCACTCTGTCGCCTACATAGGCGGCTACGGTGTCGTCATCCATGAGCTCGCAGCGCTCCATAGCGTGCGTGGTGACAAAACCATCAAGCGTGGTCATGACGGGCAGCAACACGTTGGGGTTTTCTGCAATGGGAAACGAGATGATGGTTTGATCATAGGCCTCTTGTGCGGTTTCGGCAAAGAGGACTATCCATCCGCAGTCGCGGCAGCTCATGACATCAGAGTGATCGCCGTGAATGTTGATGGGGGCAGAGAGCGCACGATTGGCGTTGGCCATTACGATGGGGAGTCTCATGCCGGAGGCAATGTAGAGCTCCTCAAACATCAGGGCAAGACCCTGTGCTGCGGTTGCGGTGGCTACGCGGGCGCCGGCAGCTGAAGCACCAATGGAGGCGCTCAGTGCGGAGTGCTCGCTTTCTACTGCAACGTACTCGGTGTGCACGCGGCCATCGGCCACGTACTTGGCAAAGTTTTCTACCATAGTTGTTTGGGGGGTAATGGGATAGGCGGGAAGAACATCAACCTTGGCCTGCCTAAAGGCCTCGGCTACCATTTGGTTGCCGGTGGCGCCTAATACGGTTACGTTTGCCATTAGTTGCCTCCTTCCGCGCTGAGGCTGTCGGGCTCTACAATCATTTCGATTGCGTCAAAACGACACTCAACGGCGCACATGCCACAGCCTTTGCAGTGCTCAAAGTCAATGTCGACCATCTTTTGGTTCTCCACCAAAATGGCGGAGTCGGGGCAGTGTACCCAGCAGAGCATGCAGTCGTTGCAGTTGTCTTTATTCCACACTGGTCTGTTGGAGCGCCAACCACCAGTGATATACATCATGGAGTTGCCCGGATCGTTGACTATGCCGCCAGGCAGAAATTTGTCAGCAGTCCAGTGCTCGTACGTGGACACATCTTCGTAGGTTCTATTCATATGCTTCATTGGCTTACCACCTCCTGAGCGGCTCTGTCTACTGAAGCAAGGTTTGCATCCACCACGTCTTGCGTGAATTTCTTGCCAAAGTCAATAATCAGATTTTCCTTGAGGGCTTCCACAGTGACCATCTTGGCAACTTGTACCAATGCGCCCACGGTGGGGGTGTTGGGCATGTCACGTTTGATGGTATCAAGTGCAATGTGCTTTGCATCAACCACTGCGATCTTGATGGTGGGAGCTACTCCCAGCTCATCACGAATTTGGTCGATGCTCTTGGTTGTGTTGATAAGAAGGATTCCGTTTTCGTCCAAGCCCTCCAACACATCCACAACCGGCAGAAGGGTGTCATCAAGGACTACCACGATGGTGGGCTTAACGATGTTATTGTGGACATCGATAGGCACATCACTGATACGTGTGTAGGCCTTGAGTGGCGCGCCGGTGCGTTCCGGCCCGTATTCTGGCATCGCTTGAATGTACTTGCCTTTCAATAGTGCTGTTTCTGCTAGCAGTTTGGAGGCCGTGATAGCGCCCTGCCCGGCTCGTGCGTGCCAGCGGATCTCGATGAGATCACTCATAAACACTCCTCTCTATGTTTGAGGTATGCATCCTGATAACCGAACTCCCTTGCTTGGCCCTTAAATTTCTTAAAAGCGCAATACAAAAAAGACCGCTTGATAAGACGTCATACTATATCAAACTTTTCACTTTTATTGCGACAAGCTTGCAACAATTTCCCGTGCGGCTTGACTGGTGGCAGCTGTGGCACGCTCAAGGTCTATTGTTTTGTATTCTCCGTGGCTGTAGAGCACCCTGCCGTTGACCATAGTGAGGCAGACATCTGAGCCCTGAGCGGAGTAGACCAGGTTGTTTCTCTGGCTGTGCACGGGCTGCATCCAGGGGCCCTCTGTATTGAGCAGCACGAGGTCTGCCGCTGCTCCTTCGGCGATGAAGCCGGCGTTTTCTCTACCCTGACTTTTTGCGCCGTTTATGGTGGCCATAGCGAGTGCCTGCTGAGTGGTGACAACCTGGGGATCCAGCTCGCGTGCTCGTGCAAACAGTACGGCTGAGTAGAGCTCCTTCATGATGTTGAGATTGTTGTTGGAGGCAACGCCATCGGTGCCGAGGCCTACGTTGACACCGGCACCGAGCATGCCCGCAAGCGGCGCGATGCCTGAGGCGAGCTTGGCGTTGGAGCAGGGATTATGGGCGGCGGTAACTCCCCTTTTGGCCATAATCTGCCAGTCTTCAGGCTCCGTCCACACGCAGTGCGCCGCCGTGCAGGGCTGAGCAAAGAAGCCGAGCGAGTCAAAGAATGCCGTGGGCGTGAGGCCGCCGCGGCGCTCCTTTGCTTCTTTGTGCTCCTTCTCGGTCTCGCTCAGGTGGATGTGTGTGCTGACGCCCATCGCGCGAGCGTGCTCCCCTGCCCCTTGGGTTACGTGAGGATTAGAGAGATACTCCGAATGCACAAAGAGGTCCATCTTGAGACGGCCGTCTGCGGTGTTGTGGTAGGTCTTGACCAGTTGTTCCAGCTCGTCTTTTTGCGGCAGGTCCTCATAGCGCTGCTCCTCATCAAACACTACCGTGCCGTAGCTCAGATTAGCCTTGATGCCGCTGGCCCAGACCGCCTCGGCGCGCTCGTGAGTAAAGTTGTACATGTCGCTAAAGCCCACGGTGCCAAAGCGCAGCATTTCTGCAATGGCCACCTCGGAGGCGTGCAAGGCCGCCTGGGGGCTTATAAGGGCTTCAAAGGGAAAGACCTTGGTATGCAGCCATTCGTCAAGCTTGAGCCCCTCAGCGTAGCCCCTGAGCAGAGTCATGGGGATGTGCGTGTGTATGTTATAGAGCCCGGGGATGAGAAGCGTGCCCTTGGTGGGTATGAGCTCTGGCTTGCCTGCATCGAGGCTTGGATTCTGCCGCGGGTCATCCGGACCGGCGTACACTATTGTGGCACCTTCAACCAGTACGTATCCGTGCTCAACGGTGTAATCCTTGGAAAGATAGTCTACCTTTGCAAACAGTATGCTCATACCTACTCGATTCTTATATGTCTGCGTTTACCTACTTGCAGTACTGAACCAATGAGTATTGCGGCGGCAGTGTGGTACGCTCCGGCTGGCTGGGCTTCGCCAGCTACCTTGACGCCGCCGTTGTCTATTAAACGCCGTGCCTCACTCGCTGAGGCAGCCAAGCCACTTGCTGCCAACAGCTGAGGCAGATACACTTCGCCAGAGTCATCAACAACGAGCTCGCCTTCAAAGACGGGGATATCCTCAGGCAGGCCGTGGTCCTTGAACACCTTGTCAAAGGCCGCCTCTGCTTCTACGGCCGCGTTTGCACCCCAGTACTCGATAACGATATTAGCCGCCAGGCGGCGCTTTGCAAGGTTGGGGTGCAGGCTCCCGCTTTCCAGCGCGGCGAGTATTTCCTCAACCTCAGAAAGGTCGTAAGAGGAGGTGAGGTGATAATAGCGGGGCATCAGCTCGTCCGGAATGCTCATGACCTTGCCAAACATGTCGGCGGGCTCATCGGTAATGCCGATGTAGTTGCCATAAGTCTTGGACATCTTGTTCTTGCCGTCAGTACCCTCCAACAGGGGCAGCGTGAGGCAAACCTGCGGCTCCATGCCCATTTTTTCCATGAGCTCGCGGCCGGCGAGCAGATTGAAGAGCTGGTCGGTTCCGCCTATCTCCATGTCGGCCTCTACCACTACGCTATCATAGGCCTGCATCACCGGGTACAAAAACTCATGGAGCGAGATGGGCTGCTCCTGTTTATAGCGATTGGAGAAATCATCGCGCTCAAGGATGCGTGCCACAGTGAAATTTGAGGAGAGGCGCAGTATCTCGGCCAAAGTAAGCGGCGTGAGCCAGTTGCCGTTCCAGACCAGCTCGGTCTTTTCTTTGTTGAGTATCTTGAAGGCCTGGCTCACATAGGTAGCAGCGTTTTCGGCAATCTCCTCAGCGGTCAACGGCGGCCGCGTTGAGTTGCGCCCAGAAGGGTCGCCAATGAGAGCCGTGCCGTCGCCGATGATCAGGACTACCTGGTGGCCGATGTTCTGCAGTTGGCGGAGCTTTCGCAGGGGCACCGCGTGACCCAGATGCAAATCCGGTGCCGTGGGGTCTACTCCCAGCTTTACGCGAAGCGGTGTTCCCTTTTTGAGCTTTTCTTTTAATGCCTCGAGGGGCACCACATTGGCGCCTCCGCTCAAGAAAACCTGAATTTGTCGTTCGATGTCCAAAAAAGCCTCCTTGTAAACTAGCATGGTTCAGCCTGCGTGAGGCTGGGCATAGTTGTTTCAGGTTCCGGAGCGCGCGCGGGGCTATTCGCGTAGCGAATTAAGACCCGCGGTTTGGCGGAGGCCTCCGGGTTCTGAAACAACTATGCCCAGCCTCACACAAGCAACTCCATACTTTCTTTATTATAGTTTATGATATTAACAGACTTTATCTCAGCAAACTGAAAGGTGAGGTGCTGCATGAAGGTCTTTGTTGCCGGCGGAGCGGGTTATATTGGCTCGCACACGGTATATGAGTTGATACGTGCGGGGCACGAGGTGGTTGTCTATGACAATCTTTCAACCGGCCGAGCAAACGCCGTGCATCCAAGCGCGCGTTTTTATGAGGGCGACATACTTGATAAAACGCGCATTGCAGAGGTGTTAGAAGTCGAACGGGCCACCGGCCCCGTTGAGGTAGCCATGCATTTTGCTGCAAAGCTTATCGTGTCCGAGAGCGTTGCCCAACCCCTAGCGTACTACCACAACAATGTTGAAGGCGTACGGCAGATGCTTGCGGCCCTCGTAGAGAGCGGTGTTAACAACATGGTGTTCTCCTCAACTGCCGCCGTCTACGGAGAACCGCCCAAAGGCGAGTGTTTTGAAGACGACTACACCCTACCCATCAACCCCTACGGCGAAACCAAGCTCGCGTCTGAGCGCATGATCAAGTGGGTCTCTGAGGCGCACGGCCTTAACTTTTGCATCTTTCGCTACTTTAATGTGGCGGGAGCCGATGCAACCCTTGAAATTGGGCTCGATAAAGACCAGCTCACCTGGCTCGTTCCCCTCATCATGCAAACCGCACTCGGTCAGCGCGATAAGCTCCAGATTTTTGGCGATGACTACCCTACACCCGACGGAACCTGCATCCGCGACTACGTGCACGTGACCGATCTGGCCAAGGCGCACGTTCAAGGTGCGGAGTACCTCGCCCAAGAAAAAAACTCACTCCTGCTCAATCTGGGCTCTGGCAAGGGTTACAGCGTCAATGAAGTGGTTAACGCTGCCCTGGAGCTCTTTCCGTTTGCCTATGAATACGCCCCCCGGCGCCCCGGCGACCCGGCCAAGCTAATCGCCAACATACAACAAGCCCGAGAGCAGCTGGGTTGGCAGCCGTATCTCGGGCTCAAAGAGATTTTGCAGAGCGACTATAGCTATCGAAAAAGCCTCATCATTCCCTCATTGTTGCATAGCAGAGAGAGCCAGGACCTATAGGGGAAGGCGGCGTGGTTCCACCGGGATCAGGCGTGGGTCCAGGAGTAGGATCAGTGGGTTCCTTGGGCACCTCTGGATCCCTTGGTTTTTCCGCTTCTTCCCTTTCGCGCTCTTCCTCTTCTTCCTTACGTTTTCGTTCGGCTTCTGCGTCAGCAGCCTCCTTTTCGCCAGGAGTCATGAAGGTTGCTGCGGAATTGTAAAGCGGAGGGCCCGCAACAGGAAAGGGAACATACTCGCGTCCATCCATAGCGCCACTCATATACATGCCCCAAAATGGACACACCCAGTCCTCAGCCGTGTAACCGGTGTTGCGCTCCTCGCGGCAGCCAAGCCACATGGCCGTAGCGAGCTGCGGGGTAAACCCTACAAACCAGGCATCGCGGTAATCCTCGGAGATACCCGTTTTGCCTCCGGCGTCATGACCAACCACCACGGCGCGGTGGGCGGTACCAGAGGTGATGACTCCTCTGAGAACATTGGTGGCCGCATGGGCAATCTCAGGAGTGAGCGCCTGCACGCCTACCGGCTCATGCTCATAGATAACGTTGCCGTTGCTGTCAAGAATCAAAGTGATGGCAGTGGGCTCCACAAACACGCCGTTATTGCCGATGGTCCCATAAGCCGAGGCCATCTCAAGGGTGTTGACACCTTGCGAGCCCAGCACCACGGAATTAACCGGGGCCAGGTCACTCGTGATGCCACAGCGGTGGGCCACGTCGATGATGGCGCTGGGCCCAACGGCCCTTACCACGCGCACAAAGGCGGTGTTAGAAGACATCCAGGTGGCTGATTGCAAGGTGAGGTTTCCCAGATTGGCGTTGCCGTAGTTGGCAACCCTCCAGCCCTCGTACTCAATAGTGGCCGAGCCCGAAACCGGTGTGCCCGGTGAAAAACCTTGCTCAAGTGCCGCTATCATGCCAAATGTCTTGAACGATGATCCCGGCTGGCGACTCATATCGCTGGACGAAGACCATTGATCGGTGTAGAAATCCTTGCCTCCGCGCATGGCGAGGATATGGCCGTTGCGCGGATCAACCGTAGTAAGGCCCATCTCAACGTCCCAGTCAATCCCGGCCTCGCGCTCAGCGCAGACATACTCAGCCCAAGCCTGCAGACCCAAGTCGATGGTGGTGACAACGGTGAGGCCGCTCCCAAAGACTGTGTTGGTTGAGTATTGCCGTTCAAGGACGTTGCGCACATAAGAGGTGAAATAGGGCACAAGGTAGATGCCGTCGTCAGGAGTGTAGTTGATATTGAGTTCTATTGGGGTTGCTTGTGCTTCTTCGCACTCTTCCAGGGTTATGTAGCCGTTGACGTACATACGATCGAGCACGGCGTTTCGCCTGTCAAGGGCGTTTTGCGGGTAGTACACAGGGTTGTTATAGGTTGGCTGCTGGGGAATTCCGGCCAGCAGTGCCGCCTCGGCGAGATTGAGCTCAGAGGCATTTTTGGTGAAGTAATGCATGGCCGCAGACTGAATGCCGTAGGCGCCGTCACCAAAGTTGATGGTATTGAGATACATCATCAATACCGTTTCTTTGCTGTAGAGCTTCTCCAGCTCAATGGCGAGGTAGATCTCGCGCACCTTGCGCTCAAGGGTGATGTCGTTGGCCTCAGCCTGGAGCACCGTTTGGCGCACCAGCTGCTGCGTGATGGTGGAGGCACCCTGCGTGCTGCCACCTAGGATGTCGTTGACAGCCGCACGTGCTATAGCGTAGAAGTCAACGCCACTATGCTGCCAGTAACGTTCATCCTCAACAGCAATGATCGCGTTGAAGAGATATTGGGAAACCTGATGAGGCTGCACCGGTTCGCGGTCGTAGAAGTAAAACGACCCAATCAAGGTTACGCCGTCGTTTGCGTAGACCTTGGTTTTCTCAGCGTTGTTGTACTCCTCAAAATTTGAGATGGGAGGTACATCCTCCAGCCACTTATCAACCACCGCCAAGGCACTGGTTGCGCCAATGCCCAGTAGAAAAAGTAGCGAAATAAAGAACACGAGAATTACAAATGGAACTATCGGTTTTTTCTGGCCTGCCTTTTTGCGTTTTTTTCTTGAAGCCATCTAACCTCCTTCATCCACAAAAATAGTAGCAGGTTTGGCTCTTGCGCATGTCTCTTGTATAAAAACTGACACGCAAATGGCAAAAGGGCAAATTGGTAGGAGCGGAGGGACTCGCGTGTATTTGCTTCGCAAATCCGCGTGGACCTCGCGCAAGCGCTCGGACGTTTTTGCTACAAACGAGCCACTGGCTCGTTTGTTTAACGCAAAAACCCCTCACGGGTTCGAGTCCCTCCGCTTAAGAATTTGCTCTGGTGAGGCTTGAGCCTCACCAGAGCAAATTGGTAGGAGCGGAGGGACTCGAACCCTCAAGCCTCGCGGCGGTGGATTTTAAGTCCACTGCGTATGCCAATTCCGCCACGCTCCCCTTTGAGGTTAGTTTGGTGCGTCGTGAGGGGATCGAACCCGCGACCTTAGGATTAAAAGTCCTCTGCTCTACCAACTGAGCTAACGACGCACACGAATGAGTATTCTAGCAGAACAAATGTGACAGAGGAACAACAGAGTAGGTGAAAACTCCCTGTCTCATCTCACGCGAGGAGTATTCCTTGGAGGATGTCAGTGTCACTGACAACTAAGCTGTCTATATGCAGGGCCTCCATCAGGGTTGCCAGGGTGATGAGGCCGCCTATGATGACGGGGGCGCGACCAGGGTCTAGGCCCGGAACCTGTTTGCGATCCTCGAGCTTCAGGAGTGACAAGCTGGTGATTATAGCTTCCAATTGTGCTTTGGTGAGACGTTTGCCGTGGACCAAGGCTCGGTCGTAGCGTGTTATTCCATCTCGGATGGTGATGGCTGAGGTGGCGGTTCCGGCTACGGCGATGAGCACTGAAGGACGTTGCTGAAAGGCAGATAGAACCGCAGCGGTTTGCTCGGCTATCCAGGAGCGGGCGGCAAGTAGCTGTTCACTGCTGGGCGGGTCAGCGGCAAGAAATATCTCGGTAATGCGTCTGCTGCCTATGTCAAAGGAATGAGAGTTTAGTATGGTTGCGTCACTGGTGCCCAGGATAAGCTCTGTTGAGCCGCCGCCTACGTCGATGCTCATCACGGGCTCTACAAGCGAGGAGAAGCCGCTGAGGGTGCCCTTGAAAGACAGCTCGGCCTCCCTTGTTCCGCTGATGACTTCAACGTTAAAGCCGTATTTATGCAGCCAGGCAAGCACCTCAGAGGCATTGGCAGCATCACGCATGGCCGAGGTGGCTACAGCCTTGACGGGAATCGAAAGATCCCCCTTGCCGTCTATTGCATACTGAAACTCATAGTCACCTATCACTTCTTTGAACCTCAGCAGCGCATGCATCAGCCTGTCCTGGGCAAAGTCAGAGATAAGCCCGCTGGTGGTGAGACCCTCGCCTATGTTGGTGATAATCTGGTGACACTCAAGAGTCTCGGGGTTACCACTTGCACAGTCAGCAATCAGCAAACGGGTGGTTACCGTGCCTATATCGATGGCAGCTTTAATCATGAACGAGGAAAACTCAAGGGATGAATGGATCCGGTATTGGGTCGGGCACCGGCGCCTCCTCTATGGCAAAGAACACATCGAGGAATTTAATCCACCAGGTTTCGGTGAGCTCGCCCGATCCGTTGGGAACAGCCTGCGGCAGCACCGTTGATGACTCAGAGATGGCAAGCCCCGTTATGTTGACCGCCTGCTCACCGTGCGGTGTCCAGCCAAAACGCTCCCGGGCGCGGTCGGATATACCTTCCGGGGTGTTAAGATAGGCGATTTGCGAGCGAATGTGGCTGTTGCGATCCTCAACTGCGGCATGTTCTTGCAGCAGCTGCTCGTTGACTCTATAGGCAATGTAATAGTTTTGAAGCGCAGGGTAGAGCATCACAACGCTCATGGCCAGACAGAGCACCAATCCGGTGCTGACTATCCATTTGCTCAAGTTGCCTTTTGCTGCGTTTTTTCTTCTGTTGGCAACACTCATTACCTGGCTGCCTTTCTTACCTTGCTGTCTGCGTTTAGAGTTCGTCTTCCAAAGTTTCAAGGCGTTGCTTGAGCAGTCCGTAGCTACCGTCCTTACGGCGGTAGATTACATTGACCGCTCCTGTGTTGTTATCATTATACACGAAGAAATCGTGTCCTAACAGGTCTATTTGCAAGAGAGCCTCTTCTTCGCTCAGTGCTTCGAGGTCAATTTCTTTGACGCGTACGATATGACCGTCGTCGTCAAGGTTTGCCAGGTGCTCGTCTAGCGGCGGCACCAGCTCCTCACTGGGCAGCACTTCGCCCAGTTTTTTGCCGGCCTGACGGCGATCGATGACCTTGGTTTTATACTTACGCAGCTGGCGCTCTGTTTTGGCGGCAGCCACGTCGATTGCGGCATACATGTCCTCCTCGGCCTCTTCCGTGCGGATGATATGACCTTTGGTTACCAGAGTGACTTCTGCTACTGCGGGCTTGGGATTGGCGGGGTTTTTCTCCATTCGCAATACTACTTCTACGTTCATTGGTGTGATGTTGAATACTTTGAGTGAACTGCCGATCTTTTCCTCAACATAAGACCTTAATGCATCGCTGACGGTCATTTTGCGGCCAGTGACTTTGATCTTCATAGTTGCGCCCTTCTCGAGGTGGATAGTTGTTAAACAGTATACAAAAAAAGAGAAGAGTTAAGAGAGAAGAGAGAAGAGTTAAACGCCAACTCTTCTCTCTTCTCTCTTCTCTCTTCTCTCTTCTCTCTTCTCTCTTCTCTCTTAACTCTTAACTCTCAGATGATGTGACCCAAGAAGTCTTTGGTTCTGTCGTGTTTGGGGTGATCGAACACGGCTTCGGGGGTGCCTTGTTCTACGATGACGCCCTCGTCCATGAAAACGGCTCGGTCTGCTACGTCGCGGGCAAAGCCCATTTCGTGGGTGACCACTATCATGGTCATGCCGCCTTGGGCAAGTTGACGCATAACGTCGAGTACTCCGCGCACCAGCTCAGGGTCAAGAGCAGAGGTGACCTCGTCAAAGAGCATAACGTGGGGGTCCATAGCAAGAGAGCGCGCAATAGCCACTCGTTGCTGTTGACCGCCGGAGAGCTGCGAGGGCATGTACTCTGCCCTATCAGAAAGGCCCACTTTTGCGAGCTGCTCCAGGGCAATTGCCTCGGCCTCTTCGCGTGAGCGTTTTTGCACCTTTCTGAGCGCCAGCATAACGTTGCCCTTGGCAGACAAGTGCGGAAACAGGTTGAAGGACTGAAACACCATACCTACGTGCTCACGCACCTTGTTGATGTTGGTCTTGGGGTCGGTGATGCAGGTGTCCTCAAACCAGATTTCTCCCTCTGTGGGTTTTTCTAGTAGATTGATGCACCGCAGCAGCGTTGACTTGCCCGAGCCTGAGGGGCCTAAAATAGTGACAACCTCTCCCCTGCTCACTTCAATATCAACGCCCTTGAGCACCTCGAGGGAGCCAAAGTACTTGTGGAGGTCGATGATGCGGACTACCGGCTGCTCAGAGGAGTTAATCATGCTTGTCATGGGGGCCCTCCTCCTCGTCCAATCTGAGTTTTTTTGCACTTCTTGAGTTTTCCAGCGGCTCATCAGGTTTTTTCTGGGGAATCAAGGTTTCAATACTCCCTATGCCAAAGAGTCTGCGTTTGGGCTTTTTAACCGGTGCTTCGGTGCTACCCTCAGCAGCGGCAAGTTTTTTCTCAAACTCCGCGATGATCTTGGTCAGCGGCAGGGTGACCAGCAGGTAGTAACCCGCAGACACAATGTAGGGCGTCATATTGCCCGAGGAGGCCACCAGAGACTTGGCAAACATCATCTGCTCCATAACCCCTACGGCAGCCAACCGGGCGGTGTCCTTGTAAAGCAGAATGAATTCGCTGGTAGCGGTGGGGATGACCCGGCGAATGGTCTGCGGCAAGATAACATGGAACATTGTTTGCACCGGGTTCATGCCCAGAGAGGCCGAACCCTCAAACTGCCCCTTGTGGATAGACTGGATGCCGGCTCGGAAAATCTCGGCCAGGTAGGCGCTGGAGTTCACCGCCAACACTATGATGCCGAGCACATAGGAGTCGAGGCTCACCCCGAGTAAGGGCAGGCCAAAGAAGGCAATATATATCTGCAAAAAGAGCGGCGTACCACGGATTACGTTAACGTAGATGGCAGCAAAAAAACGTATGACCCCAAAGCGAGCCATGCGCAAGAAGGATATACCCAGGCCTATGGGAATAGCCAGCGGAAAGCCCACCAGTACCAGACCCAGCGAGCGGAGCCAACCAAAAAACAGAGCCGGCACCGAGGCAACCAGATACTGCGGGTTCAGGAATATCTTGAGAAAAAGCACCGAGTTCCACGCCTCAACCCAGGGCTGATCATCCATCCACTGGGTGATTTGGTCTACCGTGGTGGCAGCAATCACCGAGATTGTCTGCGATTCCTCAAGCTTGATCTCTCTGCCTGTGGCGTCTATATAGCTGCCTGTGAGAGTATACTCGCCGCTCGCTTCAGGCAGGGCAACGTAGAACATCTCCAGGCGAATGAGCAAATCGGACTCCACCAGCTCGTCAAATACCACAACCGTTTGGGTGTTGGATATGGTGCTCGTGAACTTGGTGTCAAGGCGTATGGTGCCTTCGAGCACGGTAGCCTTGGTGTTGGCGTGCTCGCCGAGTGAGGAGCCCTCGGGAAATACGAGGGTAATCTGCTTAACCGCTTCGTTTCTGTCAACCGTGGCTTCCCAGGTGATACGCGTGGGCACTCCGCCGATGATCTGGTTTCCGGTGATTTGATTGGAGGTGGCCGTGGTCTTCTTTACCGTGAGTCCCTGCGCCTGCGTAGGAGGCGCCATAAAACTCACCAAGAGCGACAGCACCGCCACCATGACCAGCCACGGGCGCAGGACAGTGAAGACGGTGCTGTATTTTCTCGGTTTACTCAACGTTTCATAGTTTGTGAGCGCGGGGCGCTCCAGGGCTTACGTACCCAGGCTTGGTGGCTTGAGGTCGGGGAAGTACTTGAGGAAGATCCTGTCAAAGGTGCCATCCTTCTTGAGAGAAATCATGGCATCGTTGATGGCCTGCAAAAGGCCGGGGTTATCCTTGGACACGGCAAAACCGTACTGCTCGCCCGTGGGGATGACCTCAACAATGTGGCAGTTGGTATAGCTGGTTGCCACGTATTGCGCAGCGGCCGGCTCATCAAAGAATGCAGCCTGAATGTCGCCTGCTGCCAAGGATGCCATCAGCTCAGAGGCCTGGTTGAACTCCTTGAGCGTGGTGCCCGAGCCGGTGAGGTTTTCTCTCACCCAGTCGGCGCCGGTGGTGCCGGATTGCGCGCCTACGGTGAGGCCGTCAAAGTCCATAGCGCTGGTGTAACTAGTGCTAATCAGGGCAACAGCAGCCTGATTGGAATCAAAATACGGGAGGCTAAAGCTCACGAGCTGCTTGCGCTCATCGGTGATGGTGAATGAGGAGGCTCCTACATCCATCTTTGTTCCGGAGGCAACTGAGGCCAAAATGGTGTCAAAGTTCTGCGGGGGCAGGTACTCAAGTTCAAGACCAAGCTCGTCTGCAATTGCCTGCAAAATCTCCGGCTCAAAACCTACGGGCTTGTCACCTTGCATCTGCACAAAGGGCGGGTAATCGCAGTCAGATCCAATGGTGAGGACGCCGGAAGTTACATTGATCATCTCGGCATCAGTGCGCGGCTCACTGCCGCCACCGTTGCAGCCCGCCAAAAACAGGCTCATCGACAGAATCAATGCCAGCGACACGCTCACAAAGATACTTAACAATTTCTTCTTCTTGAACATATTTACTCCTAATCTCGTTTTTCTCTTCTCAGTTTTAGTGCAATACGCATAATTCTATTCTTGCTAAAGCCTGACTTACATTACAGTTTGTTGCCTAGATCCTTAGACTACGCACTAAGCGCTACCCTCAGGATGACAAAGGTTCTTCTCTCTTCTCTCTTCTCTCTTCTCTCTTAACTCTACTTATCCTGCGTTTTCTGGATCGGGAAGATCGTCTCCCAGATCCACAAAGTCAGGATCAAATGGTTCATCAACAACGGAGGTTTCTTGGGAGGTTATTGCAGAGTTGCCCATAACCACCGACGCAGACACGGGGCTGAGCCACTTGGCTAAGATGGTCTTGAGGATGCCACCGTCGCGAATGGTCCTGAGGGCCTGGGTGAGGGCATCGGCCAGCTGGGTATTTTCTGCTGACACGGCTATGTAGACACCAATTGGGTTGCCGAGCATTTTTACGCAGGAGATATTGGTGAACTCCAAAGCGAGATAAGAGCCCACCACCGCATCGGCAGCGGCATAGGCAACTTCACCTCTCTCAAGTGCCCTGAAAGCATCTTCAAGACTATCGCGGGGATCAGCTGTGCCTACACCTATCATCTCCTCAAGGCTCCAAGAACTCATGGAATCGCGCTGAGCAGCGATGCTTGTGCCTGCAAGGCTTGCCAGTTCCACTTGCGGGGGCGTATCGGATATCACTATAGTAAAGAGCGCCGGGCCGCTTTCGATGTAGGGACCTATCTGCGTGCCGCGCACAGTAGAACCGCCGGTTTGCTCTATGTCCATGACCATGTCAACGGAGCCTTCTGCAAGCAGACTCTCTGCGCTGCGGCCGGCTGTGTCAACTAGTTCAAGCTTGAGGCCAAGCTCTTGAGCAATGGCTGCCGCAACGTCTACGTCGATGCCAACGATGTTGCCCTCTCTGTCGAGGCCGGCGTAGGGTACCTTTCCGGAGTCAACCCCTACCCGCAGCACTCCCTCAACGCCAATGACGGGGCTCGATATCGATGGGGTCAGGGAAATGTCCCTGCTTCCGGTTGTTCCCAGGCAGCCACCCAGGGACACCAGGGAAAGAGCCAGTAGAGATGCTAACGCTAACGTTGCTGCAGTTCTGGCTCTCCTCAGATACTTCATACTTACTCCTTTTCGCTATGCCCCTCGGCTGACCTGGTCTTTGTCCCCACACTCGCATACTGGAACTTTTGCTCGATATTATCTCACTACCGGCTCTCTCGCTGGGGAGGATTATTCCTCAGTCACCCAGCGGTACGTCTTACACCTAAGCCGCGCCATGCTCACAACACCGAGGTGCTGCTTACGTGGGTCCTTTTGGCCGCGGCTACCATGGACTAGGAATGCGCAAACAAGGTGAGCGCACTCCGCAACCACAGACCCGAGGGGTTTACATTTTAGCAGATATCACACGGCGCTCGCGATTCTTTTGAGACAAGAAAGCGGTTCTCCCGTCTTACCATGCTCGTGCTATGCAGAGGGCGCGCACCTCCTGGGCGCCTCCCTCTAAGAGGGCAAGGCTGGCTGCTTCCAGGGTGGAACCAGTGGTGTAGACGTCATCAATGAGAAGGATGTGTTGGGGCAGGGGCTCTGCTTTTTGGATGAGTGAGAAGCTTTCCTTGAGGTTTTGTATACGCTCCTCTCGGTTGAGGCGGCGCTGGTCTTTGGAGACCTGTTTGCTGAGAAGTGGCTCTGCAGTGAGGCCCGTTTGCTGCGCTAACTCTTTGGCGATATGCTCCATGTGGTCAAAGCCTCTGCGCCGGAACGTTTTTTTATCCACGGGAATCCAGCTTATGACGTTGGTCCAGTGAGGCCAGAGTGCCGGCAGGGCTTGGTTCATCAACTTGGCCAGTATGCCTGCCAGGCGCCGCTCATTATTGTCTTTGTAGAGCACTATTATGCGTCCCGCCAGCTCATCTAAGCTCAAGGCACAGGCGGCCATGTTAAAGCTCTGCAAAACTTTTCCCTCTCGCGTGTAGCATTCGGTACAAATCAGCGAACCAAAGGGAGCACCACACTTTAAGCAGGCAAACTCTTGGTTGGTGTAGTTGAGGGCAGCAATGCAGTCTGCGCAGAGCAAAGAACCCGCCTGTTCGCATCCGGCGCAGCGCGTTGGCCAAACCAACTCTAAAGCTGCGTGGGCCAATGACGGTTCAGGGAATTGTGAATTCCTACATTGCACACGATTATAGTAACATACTAGTATGCATAAGTCACTGACTAAGTGAGCGCTCA
>Ga0131853_10003027_pt1 | contig 30202 bp, 23 predicted proteins | sample TergutLab28metaG_FD_92764 | JGI IMG/M metagenome (GOLD analysis project Ga0131853, IMG submission 92764) | Labiotermes labralis P1 segment gut microbial communities from Petit-Saut dam, French Guiana - Lab288 P1 (version 2) (version 2) | ecosystem: Host-associated > Arthropoda: Insects >... | reverse complement strand
TGTATGTATGTATGTATGTATGTATGTATGTATGTATGTATGTATGTATGTATGTATGTATGTATGTACGTATGTATGTATGTATGTATGTATGTATGTATGTACGTATGTACGTATGTCCGTATGTATGTATGAATGTATGTATGTACGTATGTATGTATGTGTGTATGCACGTATGTTTGTATGTATGTACGTATGTATGTGTGTATGTATGTATGTATGTATGTACGTGTGTATGTATGTGTGTATGCACGTATGTTTGTATGTATGTACGTATGTATGTGTGTATGTATGTATGTGTGTATGTATGTATGTGTGTATGTATGTATGTATGTATGTGTGTATGCACGTATGTTTGTATGTATGTATGTACGTATGTACGTAAGTATGTATGTATGTATGCATGTGTGTGTGTATGTATGTATGTATGTATTATGTGTATATTACGCATGTACGCATGTATGCAAGTATGTACTTACGAATGCATGTATATATATTCACGAATGCATAGACATAAGCAGCTATTACAACGTGTCTTTGATCCTATGAATCTCAGTGCACTACAATAGATTTGAGAATAGAAATATTTTTGTCAGTGCTGATGGTGCTATGTGTTTGTAAATGTATCCTGATTTGACCATGTATCAATGAATATAAGACCTAGAATTATCGACTAATTTTTAAATCTGACATTTTAAAAACGGGTACCTTATATTTTTAGGAATAATTGTTCGTAGAGTTGTCTCATTGAAGTAAAAATATAGTACTATTATTTCTGTTGACCATTTAAAACCCTGTAGTTAAGAGGAGTACCGTCAGAACTAACGTGCAAAAACTACATTTTCCCCATAGTTTATAACCTATTTACGCATTTTATATGATTCGCAAACCAACAGCAATCATTTATCTAAATAATTCTGACCGATTGGTCTTTGTAATATACAAGCAGTGTGTTCTCTGAGACGTAAGACTGTATTTTTAAATATAAGATACTATTTTATTTGAAAACTATCGGCTGCCACATCCTGTCCGCTAGTTGAACGTAGCCCACCCGGAAGACCACCTACACGCGCGCCGAAATAGCAGCAGGAATTGGCAAACCATAGTTGTCAGAGATCATAAGGACCCTACACATAGTTGTCAGATATGTTAAGGATCCTATAAATAGCTGTAAGAGACAGTAAGGACCCTACACATTGTTGTCAGTGACCTTACGGGCCCCATACGTAGTTGCGAGAGACGGTAAGGGCCCTACAAATAGTTGTGAGAGACGGTGAGGTCTTATCCGTAACTGTCAGAGACCATAAGGGCCCTACACATAGCTGTCAGACACCGTAAGGGCCCTATACATAGCTGTGAGAGACCCTACGGAACCTTACATAGCTGTGAGAGACCGCAGGTTACCTATACCCAGTTGTGAGAGACGGTAAGGGCCCTACAAATAGTTGTGAGAGACGGTGAGGTCATATCCGTAGCTGTCAGAGACCATAAGGACCCTATACATAACTGTCATAGACCGTAAGGACCCTATACATAGCTGTTAGAGACCATAAGGACACTACACATAGCTGTGAGAGACCATAAGGGTCCAATAAAATTCAGATTGTCTTCGAACGTTTAAAGTATAAGAATGCAGTTTCGACAAAATACATTTCCTTTGTCTGTTTTTTCAGAAAGCAGTTTCGAAAGCGACTCTTAGCTTCGTCATGTCTGTCCATTCGTCTGTGTGTGTGTGTGTGTGTGTTTGTGTGTAGCAACTCGGATCCCACGGGACAAACTTTCGTAAACTTTGTGAACTTTTATATGGGGAACTTCTGATAAACTCTGCAGACCAAAGGTAATTTCGGCTAGAATTTGTCCAGTATGACACAGTGGTGAGGACATAAGTAAATTTATCATTAAATCATAATGTTCTGTTCTTCCTTTAAAGATAAGCTCTTGAAACCATTGCAGATAAATCAAAACTCATATTTTTTCCAAATATATTTTCTAAAATGCTTTTCGTTTATGAGATAATTGCAAGAAATACCGCAGCACTAGAAGGTAAAAAAAATAGGCTAAAAATCTTAGCATAATATGGAGCCACGCTCATGCAATTTACAATCCTGTTAATTAAGGGAAAATGCAAACACTTATATTATTTAAGTTGCACTGCTTTATGCTTGACCAATTTCGAAACATTTGGAGAAATCAAAGTACGGCGATCAGGATTAGGAAAACTGAGAGATGAGGCAACGGGTAATCTGTCATTCCAGAGTGTCTAGTTGCACTGTGGACGTATGTGCACGCATATCAATACATTAGGAAAACTGAGAGCTGAGGCAACGGGTAATCTGTCATTCCAGAGTGTCTAGTTGCACTGTGGACGTATGTGCACGCATATCAATACATTAGGAAAACTGAGAGCTGAGGCAACGCGTAATCTGTCATTCCAGAGTGTCTAGTTGCACTGTGGACGTATGTGCACGCATATCAATACATTAGGCCATGAATAAGAGATCTGTATTTTTAGTGATTTTTTACCTTTCTTGAAGGTTTACACAATACAAAGACGTGGATATGTGAAGAGAGTGTGAATTTAATAGAACAGTTGTTTCTTTTCGGAGCAGCAACGTGGGTGTGCGAACTGGAAGTATGAAAAACGGAGATTTGAGTAAAGCCAGTTTGTACAAGCCTCCTGCAAATTCCGAATTTCTTTAGCAGCAAAACAGAATTATAACGTTGATTTGATGACTAGGTAATACCATTACTCGCCTCGACAATATAGGAAATTAGGACGGGAATTTATGTGGTTGGAATTCTTGAATTTATTGTTTAATCTGTAGTTTCAGCACTTTTGTAAGTTAACAGAGATTTCACCGTTGGCTTACGATAAAACCCTGCTGTGTGTGTGTGTGTGTCCTTAAACTTTGAACGACACTAACAATTTTCATATAATCTGCAATCGGTAGTGTGCCATCAAAGGGCATCACAAACTCCAACGAACTGACGGATAATCACTGACGCATTAAAGTTTTATGAATGTTATGCCACGAGAAGGTCTCCCAATATGTACTTCTTAGTTTTATAATTTGTGAAAAATACAAAAGCACCTCATTTTTAAGGTACGCGTTCATTTTCTTGTTAGACGTACACGTGGATTCGAGTGAATATATATATATAACAAGCTAAAGCTCCATTCTTTTTACTTACGTGTCTGACTGCTTTGACTTATGCAACTCTTCTTATTTGCATCTAGGCTTTTCGTAACCGATAGACTTCTCTTCACTAGCAACTGTAGAACTTGCCATGCCGTGGCAATAAGAGCAAATCTAAAATAGCAGACCTATAGAATGGCACTTCCAAAATTAAAAAAAAAAATGTTCTACTACACTACATGTGAGAGCGCGATAAAAAGACCGAATAAAAGTTCGATTCGAATGTGAAATTCCGCATTAGAGTGTTTATAATCCTACTTAATTCTTCATTTCGGGGTTCCTGCCGTAGTAAAAAATTCTTGCTTATAAAGCGGGGCTGAAAAATCAAAAGGAACTTTCTCCACGGTACAGGAGCTTTCTTAGAAAGCTTTAATTAACTAGGCAGCCAAGAAATTTCACACATCAATGGAAGCCGAAGATTAATTATCGCTCCTTGAGCCTGTAACGAGCCAACTCAGTCAAGTCCACTTCCTATAATAATTGTTAACACGGCAGTGTATCGAATCTGGTAATTCCACAGCACAAGTCAAGGGCGTTATTTCTACGCCAGTCGTGAGTAATTCTGGAGAATAAACACGTGGATTGGCAGGAAAGATTTCTCATTGATCCATTTTCTCTATGAAGTTTTTCAAAAAAAGTAAAGAAATGTAGAAAAAACGTATGCATGACATTTACAATAACGCCGTTCTGCAAAGATTTTATTAAAACCTCAGTAACTATAATCTTTATCGTTGCAACGTGCATTTCGTAGAATCATTTAATTAACACACCAACTAATGCACATACATAAAATGTGTATGCTAAAACATTTAAAATCGCTCCAACATGTTTCAGTCCTAAGATCATCTTCAGGAAGCTACACTGTTCCTTGCTAAAGCCACATTTTTAAAAACACTCACTGATTAATTTGAAAATTAATCAGTGATCTTAGGATCGAAACATGTTGGAGAGATTTTTAAAGTTTTAGTGTAAAACTCTTATGTATGTGCATTAGTTGGTGTGCTAATTAAATGGTATCATTGATATTTGTGATATTAATGTACAGAGTTATTGAGATTTCAAACACTTATTTTGATAAATATTATATACATATATTTACAAGGTGATTCATAACTTGTGGATATTATTGCAATAGATTACTTGCTAGTTATTTGTGATTCAACAATTTTGCATCAACATGTGTCCGATTTTGGACTATTACGGAGTTATGGTTATGTTTTAATTTTCGTAAACGCCCTCGTGTTAACCGCGCGTCGCAAGACAATCCAGCTACATGGCATTAACTGGCGGGTGATGTAATCACCGTGTTGACTTATCGCTTGTTTTGCAAGTAGTTATTGCCACCTGATTCGCCCACCAAGTTGGCCAGTACGTGTATATTCCGTCGTTGCAGTTCAGAACGGTGCCGTTCGACACTTTCGTAAAGGCGTGGGAGGTAAAAGTGACATATTGAATAGTGCCTTTCAGTCCCTTTTAGTCTCGTTAAGTTCATGATGCCATTTACATTTTCAGTTGCAGACTGGACTTAAAAAATATTAAACGTGTATGATGAGCAAAATAATTCCTCTTCTATTTGAAATTAACTTGATGGAACATAATTTTAATTTTTGGATTGAAATCAAAATTTTGGATTTTAAATTTTCATATGGAATTTTGTTAGCAAAACGTTAAATAAAAATTGTAAATTTACTGGAATATGTGAAAATAGTTAATTCTTTTGAACACTTGATTACTTCTTTATTTTTAATATATTTTCAGGTATTTCCTCTAGCAAATGTTTGATCATATTCTGGGAAGATAAATAAAAAAGTTAAATCAGTCCCATTAAAGTCCCGAGGTGCCCAGAGAGTTCCAGGAAGTTAAGGTTCCCAGATTACGTGACAATGACCCAGGATGGTGGTAAGGTTGACAGCCTTACGCGATGGCAGCTTTTACCCCCCAGAAAATACTCCTGGCACTCATTTCTGTTAGAGGCTGAGTCGACCCAATGGCCATAGTGCAATGGGAAGGATTATGTCAATAAAAATTTCCAATGACACCATCTGGAATCGAAACAGCGACCTTCCGATTTGTAGTGCAGCACCTTAACCATTGTGATCCATAGCTGCTACTAGGGAGATAGGATTGGAAGTAAATGCTGATAAAACTAAGCACATGGTCATTCTATTGCAGAAGAAATTAAGAGCAGATTGAGGCCAGGAAATGCTTGCTATCATTCGGTGCAGAAACTTTTGTCTTCCAGGTTGCTATCCAAAAATTTAAAGATCAAGATATATAGAACTTAATTTTGCCCGTTGTTTTGTATGGGTGTGAGGCTTGGTCGCTGATATTGCGAGAGGAAAGGAAGCTGAGGGTGTCTGTGAACATGGTGTTGAGGAGAATATTAGGACCTAGGAGGGACGAGGTAACGGGGGAAAGGAGGAGATTGCATAACGAGGAGCTAAATGATTTGTATTCCTCACCCAATATTGTGGGGTGATAAAATCGAGAAGAATGAGATGGGCTGGGCATGTGGCGCGTATGGGCGAGCAGAGGGGGGTGTATAGGGTCTTGGTGGGGAAAGCGGAGGGAAAGAGACCACTGGCGAGACCTAGGCGTAGATGGGTGGATAATATTACGACTGATCTCCAGGAGGTGGGACGTGGGTGTATGGACTGGATTGGGCTGGCCCAGGATAGAGATAGGTGGCGGACGCTTGTGAGTGCGCTAATGAACCTTCGGGTTCCGTGAAATGCGGGGAATTTCTTGACTAGCTGCAAACCAGTTAGCTTCTCAGAAGGACTCTGCACCATGAAGTAAGTAAGTAAGTAATAAAAATTAATATCTGAAATTAATATGTAAGGAGCTGTTTAAGTGCCTGAAGTTTTAAACGCTTTGCTATGAATTTCGTTCTAATAGAACATGTTCTTTCTACCAAGAAATGCGAATACCTAGACGTAATATCAACATATAATAAAAACAGTCGTGAAATAAGATAGAAATTTTAGACAAATTATATATGACTTAAATTAGTATTGGTTTTAAAGCCATGAAATATTAGAAAAAGCTACCTTCACCTTCCCAGGAAGTCAATAAAACGAAACATTCTTCTCCTAAAGATGAAGTTTATTTCTCCTAATTGGTGGACAGACGGACAGGATTAAACCTCAGGACCCACTACACTGTAAAATATAGTCGAAGTGTTCCTTTCAGTTTAAAATATCATACCTGAATTATAAAATATCTCAATATACGTTTGCAGGAACCAAAAAATGCTGTCTATTTGTTTGAGAAAAATGATTACGATATTTTCCTGACACTCTGAAGACCCTTTTCTTAGTAAATATCCAACAGAAATTCTCATAACAGGAAAGGATTGGAGAAAATAACTTAGCTACTCTTCATCGTTGTTTACCTCTATTCCGTAAAATAAACTTTTTATCTTTTGCATAGCTGGTGGGAATATTTTGTGACACATTATTGTATTTAAGCAAAGTGTAATTTACAAGCAGAGAAATTATACTTAAGGAATAATATGCAAAACATATTAAGAGGTAAGTCAAGCGCAAATAATATGTGATGATCTTAGCCTAACAGCCTTAGCTAAAGTATAGAGAGGAATAAGATGAATGAGACTGAATCAGATGTCACTATGTGTTATGGGCTTTAAACAAAATGTAAAGAAGCAGAAGCAACCGAAGGATTTGCAACCGTCACTGCACCAAATTCGTTTGTTGTACCTGACTTCAATGGTTTTTCTGACGTCGTCTGAACTAGACTTTTGTGAAATTTGCTCAGCGAGAACTTGAGGCTTGGCAGGGAATATTCTGTTTTCGGAGAATGTTAATCCACGCTAATAGTTCACACACACACAAACACACACACCCACACAAACAAACACACACACAAACACACAAAAACACAAACACACAACACACGCACACAAACATGCATAAACACACACAAACACACACACACACACACACAATAAACATAAAACTGAAGCAACATAGCTGATTCACTTGAATATAATAGTGGATATAGACACGTATATGAAGTTGCATAAATACTGATCTTTTATAGTTGTATAATACTTCACTGATACAACAAATGAGACAAATGTACCTTTATGCACTTAAGTGGTGTGTGTGTGTGTGCTTTATCATTCTCACGGCAAATATCCTCAAATATACACGACTTTGTTACCAATGAACTGTTTCTGGCACCGAACAAAGAATAACTCCCATCTCCCCGCTAAGGAATTTCCTTCTTGCAACACGTAACGTTTGAGATCTACTTTCATTGTCATTAAGAAGCCAACTAACGAGCTTCTTTCCGCTCAAAAATAATGTCTTTCCGTTTGAAATTCAAGAATCTTGCCCTTCAATCATCAATTTAATTGGCTGTAGTCCATCCATCTTCAACTCGGTGCATTTCGTGGGATATGTATGTGCTTATGATTGGGTTAAATATGAAATGTGATCTTCTGTCTATATATAACATTCCAGGTAATTAGTTGGGGTGAGAAACCTCTCATTGCACTGCCCAAATACCCTAGCCTGTATTCTGACACCTTTCCCCCCCCCAAAAAAAAATATTCTTAGAGTCTCGAACCCATGACGTACATGTAAAACAGCCCTAATTAATATGTAAATAGGGAGAAAAGTGAGGGAAAAAGAGAAATGTATGTGATGAAATAACCTATGTTTGAATGAGAGAACGGACAAGAAAAGAGATAGGAAGTGAAACAACGTCAACTTAAGGGGACGTTTTGATCTTCATGTCGGTACTGAATTGTTTGAAGTTTTCCAAGTTGAAATACTTGGCTGTGTAGTTCTGTTCCCCAAGTTATGGAACATTAGTTTAAAAGCAATTTATTACGCTACGAAACTTGATGATTAATGTTAGTTTGAACAGTGTAATATAAAAGTGACTCTCGCCAATAAAAGTTCACTCTATATGCAAATATCCCTAGTGCTTTATTTATTAAACACCAACGGTTTTCAAGTGAGCGCAATTTTGTTATAAAATGACAAGTATTAACATTTGCCTCAGTGGACTTTAAAACATTCATAACTTCATAACGTTGGAAAGCATCACTAATAATTCATTTGGCTTCTTTCGTTTTACACAGTGAAATTCTGTCCATAGATGTAAGCTGAAACAGAGTGTAACACGAGAAGTGTTTATCAAAACGCGTGTTCAAACCAATGCATATTTTAAATTCAAAACAGCTGTTACCTTCATAGGATTACTGTATATTTAAACGTACAGCAATATGAGGTTCTCCATACCCTCGCGGATATATTTCGTTTAGTTTCCAACATTAACATTTTGAAGTCCCATGATCGCTATATTTACCACCTGCTGTACTTCACTTACTTACTTATTGGCTAACTACCTCATGGTGCAGAGTCCTCCTTGAGAAGCTAACCGGTTCTCAGCTAGTGAAGAACCCGAAGTTTCATTGCCGCGTTTACAAGTACCCGCTACCTGTCCTTAACCTAGACCAGATCAATCCAATCCATCCCCCCATCCTACTTCCCAAAGTTCCATCTTAGTATTATCCTCCCATTTACGCCTGGGTGTTCCAAGTGGTTTCCTTTCCTCAGGCTTCCCCACCAAATCCCTGTATACGCTTCTCCCCTCCCCCATACGCGCCCCCCATCTTATTCTTCTCGATTTGATGAGCCGAATATTATTTGTTGATGAGTACAGATAATTAAGCTTCTCTTTGTGTAGTTTTCTCCACCGCTTTGTTACGTGTCCCTCTTAGGCCGATATATTCTCTACGGAACCCTATTCTCAAACACCCTCATACTAGGTTCCTCTCTCAATGTGAGCGACCAAGTTCCACACCCATAAAAAACGACAAGCAAAATTATAGTTCTGTATATCTTAATCTTTATATTTTTGGATAGCAAACTGGAAAATAACAGATTCTGCAAGGAATAATAGCAAGCATTCCCTGGCATCAATCTGCTCTTAAATTTCTTCCTGAATAGAATTGGTTAAGGTTTTTCCCAAATATTCAAACTGTTCCACTCTTTCAGAGGAACGATTATCATTCTTTATATTGAGACTTCGTTCTGCATTCTTATCTCGACACATGACACTATACATATTTTTATCAGCACTGACTTCTAGTCCAGTCTTCTTACTAACAACTATGAAAGCGTCTCTGTTTTTCACAACATACACGCTTCCGCTCAGTTTATTAACATCATCAGCATAAAACAGAAGTTGATGTGTACCATTTAATTCCAAGCCATTGTGGTTTACCTGAACCCTCCTAATGGCATGCTCTAAAGTAAAGTTGTAAAACAATGGCAATAAAGCATCCCCTTCTTTTACCACCTGCTGTATCATTAATAAACTCTTCACTTCTGCTGGCACAGGACGTGTATATTTTGCATACGATGCTTACAATAAACGTCCATCGTGTTCTTATACAATAACAACCTAATGGTCTTTCGAATTCAAATGGACTGTTCTCGATGTCAGGAACGAGCTGAATCTTTATATATGGCTTATATTAACAGCGGCAATTACAGATATAGAAGTTTGCGCATACTTACGATGATGATTCACGTCCCTATTCTAATGCAGATCAGAAGTTTTGACTTGGCACCACTGACACTGACAGAGGCAGCAGCTTCTCTGTATTTTTCTGCATTTTTATCGACAGCAGCGAACTGCGTTAAAGCGGAAACAGAGCGAATTAATATAGGGAATTACTTCTGGTTTCCATAAAGGTGATGATTCATATTGGTGAAGGACTGCGGGTAGGTGGCAACTTTATGGAAATTTCTTCGTCCAGTAGGAGAAGCAGGCAGTATTTTCTTCCGGAATTTCGGTAGCCACCCAGACTACATAGCGTCATAACCTAGCAAGCTACCATATTTGCCAAACGTCCCTATGAATGAAAATAGCCTGCCAATTCCTACACTGACAGTTAATTAAGTCCCAACACAACTTAAATCTTATTCGTTCTTCTACACATTTCATGACGTCACAAAGTTAGTTCCACTGTATTTTCGTAATTACACATTTTCGTGAAACATTTGTCGTTACACAGGCGTCAATAACAACGTGTTCATAACGCACTGAGAAGCAAGTTCCATTAAAGGCACATCTGTGTATGAAATGCACTAAGCGCTGTGACCATTGCTGTTAATGGAGTTCTTTCAAAACACTATTTTCTATTCGGAAGGAACAGGTTGATATTGTCAACATTTCAGTCTTCAAATTAAGTTAAAAGCTTTCAAGTAGAATTTATACCAAACACGTGTCTATCCACAGCACGTGATAATACGTAATCGGGAATTGTAACATTCTCCGGCTCATGTCACAATTCTCTTTTGACATTGACGTCTTACAAAAGAAGGTCGTCCGGAAGAACATTTCTCAATACCCCAGAAACACAATAAAAATTATTATATGAAACAAGTACATGTCACGTACATAAAAGGCAAACTAAATGCATGGAACGGAGTCTTTTTTGGAGAATAACGAGTTCTTCGCCAGTCAAGAAATGTACCACGTGCTGCTGTTTACACCGAAGGCTCATTGCTTCATTTACTAGATCCTGCCACTTGCACCTATACTAAGTCAGATCAATCCAATCCACACCCTCCAATCATGCCTTTTTAAAATCAGTTTCATTATTGTCCTCTAATTTACCTCTAGTTTTTCAAAATAGTTATTTTCCTTGACTATTACAAACAACGCAAAAAATAGAAATAAAAAACTTTTACTTGTAAAAAAAAACAATAAGAACAAAAGCTTATTTTTCTCCAATTGGGGAAAGATTATAAGAATCAGGATATGATTAAGAAAAGATTAGACTCTAGAGGTGATTGCTAGCTTTACCTCAGATTTTTATACACTCGTGGAAAATTATTAGGGACTAAAATGTAGAAACACACAGAACTATTTCATTAATGTGTGTGTCTGTGTTAAGCAGTCAGACAAACTTTACGTAACCACAGATGCATTTCCCCATCAAAAGTTAGCTACCGCTCAACACTCTGACCTACGTCACCAGAGTAGCAACGCGACCATTCCTACATCTGCAAATGATGCTGTGTTCCGCTTTGCGTTCGAGACACGCCATGCTGGATGGACAAGAGTGCAGGGGGCATATGCTACGCTTACAGACTTTTCGAGAAAAAAAAATATTCGTATGTTTATTGGACCGTGCATCATTGCGATAGTTGAAGAATAAAAGACCAACTTGATGTCACTTGCTATTTTATTTCGCTTCTTATGTGCTCAACATGATTCGGACATTAATATATCCATCATCAGGAGATTACGACTATTCTGTTGAATTACCAAATTGGTCGTATTGTTCTTGGTTCGATGTGTGTTGGAGTTTCGGTGTGGTTGGGTTGGAGTGGTATCCGTGTTGCAGGCTGAAGCACAACTGTGCAAGCTCCTGATGATAGATAAATTAATGTCCGAATCATGTTGAGCACATAAGAAGTGAAATAAAATAACAAGTGACATCAAGTTGATCTTTTATTCTTAAGCCGTTCAGTAGTTTTGCTTGTCGAGTTATTTATAATTTTCACTTACGACTTAAGTGTAAATGTTCTTATGCTGAATCATTTATCCGGTGTAATAATGCGATATAATAACATAGTGTAAGTGATAGTATTACTGGTAATACGTTTCAATTATAAACTTAAGAACAAACACTTCTGACCCTTTATTCCATGAATTACACGTGGGCTGAAATCATTCGACAAGTTGCTTCGTCAAAGTAAAAACTTTTTCGACTGAACCTCAGCAGGTGTGATACTTGGTCAAACAAGCTACAGAAAAACGCAGACTGGGGGCGCTTGAATATAAAGAGCTGAGTAAAAAAATGGATATTTGAACAGGACGTAAAATGTATCAAAGGAAGGAGAAAATTGTCGTATGCGGAGCGCAGTACATTATATATTAGTCTACCAGGTTTTCAGGAATGTTAACCTGAAATGTAAAGGGGGAAATACGAAATAAGCCTCAGCATGGGGGAAATTAAGAAATGCATATATTTGGGAAACTCAAGTGTAAATAAACTTCATATATGAATGAATGAATGCGTGTAGTTCATATATAGTTTTTAAGTACGATGTTTGTGAGTGAAGTAGATGTCAGAATAGCGTGAAATGGTGCGTTTCTTGGTGGTGAATAACGTTCCTTTTCCTTACAAGAGCATAACTTTCTGAACAACTGGATAACTAGGAAACGTTAAAGAAGACCGCGTGCAGTAATGGCATTAGAGCAGAACTCTGATGACAGAATGCGATAATTCAACAAAATGCAGATTCTAAGGAGAGAAACAGAAAGTGGATATAAGAGAAGCGGAAAAAACCCGCAGAGCACCACATGGACATAGGTCGAAGATCCAGAAGACAACACGTTTTTTGGCACATTCATTCATAGTTTATTTCTACACGTTCAACAAAATCTGAACCTGACATTTTATATCCTCGATGCGTTTTATCGCATACAGGTGAGTCAGATATTTTTCTTTCTAGGAGTGTTATTTCTTTGAAGGAGCTACTTGTGTCTTCTGATTAAGGCTGTGAGTTTTCCTAAGTAAATGTTGAGCTCGTTCCATATTATTTGCCATTTACTGGGAAGGGCTTTTATTATTATAATATATATATATATATATATATATATATATATGTATGTGTGTGTGTGTGTATGTATACATCAGAATATTAGTCGCGTTTAAAAGACACTAAACTGGAAGAGAGGTTAACATTGAACAACTGTATATGTGTAAATAGTAACCTGAAGACACATATACTTACCAACAGTAAGTCGTGTGACAAAGGAACAAAGTTCTTTCGATACATTTCCTTCTATATGGAACTCTAAGGCAAAATATCCAAAATCAACATCATCATCGTCGTCGTAGTCATAGTAGTAGTAGTTGTCATCGTCGTCGTCGTCATCATCAACATCATCATCATCATCATCATCACTATCATCATCAGTCAAGAGTTAGGCCTCGATAGATCTGTTTCGTCTTCGTCTAATTGTCTCCTCAAAGATCTTCCAAGCCGTTTTCTTAAATCTGGTCTATTTTTCAGCACTGCGTTTGGTCCCCTGTTGTTTATTCTTTTTATATGTCGTAATTAATTTGATTTGCATCATCTTAGTTTCTCATCATCAGCTTCTGCTTTTCACTATTCCAAAATTTCTTCATTCTTTTTGTGGTCAAAATGTGTGTATTCCACAGTTCTTCTGAAAAATTTCATCTTAATTAATGTCAATCATTTCTTTATCCTTTTGTCATGAGGTTCATAATATCTCTTCCATATAGAAGAATGGGGAGAGCCATTATATTACATACAACTTCTCTTTAAGATTTCTGGGCAAAAGTTGGCTTAAAAGTGCTGTTCAAAATTCTCAGTGTTGGAGCAAATTTCGCTATTTGTGTCCAATAACTTTTTTTTTTTACTTTCATGGGAAATTTCACAACCGATATAAAATTACAATTCTGCACTTGTTGTAAACGTTTGTTATCTACAATGATTTTACATCTTACTGCCTTCTCCTAAAAATGCCATTGTCTCATATTTTTTTGGTAATTCTTTGACTCCAAAATTGTTTGCTTTTTTTTTTAATGTGAATATTTCTCGCTGTAAATTATCGTCTGAATCAGATATTATGACTTGATCGTCTGCAAAAAAAGAGTGTTAATTTTTGTCATTGGTAAAGTAATATATTTTGCGTCAGTCTGGTACCATTTTACTATTAGTATCGAAGATTAAAGCGAAATATTCACATGATTTCAATAACTTTTTAGCGTCACTAAACAACACCACATTGCAGGACCTTTTAAACGTTAAGGAACTACTTAGCATGTGAAGTGGCCGACCCTATTTATGGCTTTCACTAGAGATTTCTTATTCCTGTAAATTTTATTCTGGTAATTTTGTCCCATCTACACCCGTATTTCCCAAGTGCCCTTTACCTTCGATGATCCTGGCTTTTCTCATGTTCCCTATGAGTGCTACACGCCCAATCCATGTCACGTAACTTTGTTTGATCACTCTAAAATAGAGAGTAGATTGGCTATTCAGCCAGCCATGCCAATAAATTACAATGAAGAGTCGATTGTTAGCGTTGGTAACAATTCTAAACCTAGATGGAGAGTGGTGGCATTATTAATCTTACATACCAGGTGCACCAAATATCATAGTCTGAGAGCCGAGGAAATAAAATACATTGAGATTAACATTCGTAGAAGTTCGAAGGATCGTTAAATTCGTTTACTGATTTAACTAACTTCGATCAAAAATGTTTTTCGTGACAGGATAATAATTTATGAAGACGATGATGAGTTATATTTTGAATTTTCCCCTTTCATAAAGTTCATGATCTTCCACGTGTTACCGCTTCACCCCTTCTGTTATTTCTCCCTCTGTTCTGTAGGAAACAACTCGACGTTGCACACCTCTAAACGTGTTAGATACGTTGCAGTAAGATTCACAAAGTCTATCCAAGAAAGTATCACTGTATAAGTGTGAGTACCTGAAATGAACCAACCGGCAGGCAACAGAGCGTAAATGTTAACTGTATGTGGCCGAACGTAATAAAGTCCGAGGTTTCATTGCGCTTTAATGTTGACACCGTGTAGAAATGGGCTGTGCAGCTGACGTGTACGAGAAACTTGCTGCCTCCATCTTCAGAGCCTAAGTCAGCTGAGTGAGAAATGTGCATGCTGTCACACTGAATTCGTTTCGGATCTGAAGAAATAGACGTTTGTCGGTTTAATATATGTATAACCCGAGTTACAGAGAGCTGAAGTGTACTGTAATTAATTTTTTTGACAAAATCTCGATATACAAACATATAACAGGCCTACACTGAAAAAGGACAGAGACTTTCTAACATCTGTAAGTTATGTTCTGAATAGTTTCAATATAATATATATGTAACGAAAGAAAGAAAGAAAGAAAGGAAAGGCAGTATCATAACGTGTTATGATCCTTACAACAATGGATTTATAATAATAATAACAATAATATGAACATGAAACACGTTATCTGTGAGGAACAGCTACTTGTAAAGATAAAAGCATCTCTGTAACACACGATTGCAGACAAAGAGGGATAGTAAAGGTAGAGATCCACTCATTCTTAACCTTTACGCTCTGTGGGCTGAGCGGTCAACTCTATGCTCCGGCTGCTTTATTTCCGGTAAAGAGACCATGTATCATTGTAAAGGAGGGTGGGTGGGTCTCAGGGTCGGTATAGGGATGATTTAATTTCATGCTTGCACCGGGGTTCAAATCCCGAATCTTCCACCCCGCCGGAAGTGTCCTAACATTTCCAAACAAGAATGTACCACTTAAAAGACGTAACCTCGAGAAAATTACACCTCGAAATACGCAAGACCACTATAAACATACACAAGCCGTCCTCTGCAGAATTATCTACACTTCTACTGAACTTACCTTTTAACATTTTCAAATTAGTATTTATCTGTTTACTATATTCATACACTCTTATGCGGTATATTTAAAATTATAAACACAGTTATAAAATAGTTGAAGAATTAAAGACCAACTTGATGTCACTAGCTATTTTATTTCATTTCTTATGTGCTCAACATGTTTCGGACATTAATATATCCATCATCAGGAACTTGCGACTTTGTTGTTGAATTACCTCATCGTTTGTTGTGTTCCCGGTTCGTTGTGTGTTGGAGATTTGGTGCGGCTGGGTTTGAGTGGTGGAACACAACAAACGATGTGGTAATTTAACAGCAAAGTCATAAGCTCCTGATGACGGATACATTAATGTCCGAAGCATGTTGAGCACATAAGAAGTGAAATAAAATAGCTAGTGACATCAAGTTGGTCTTTTATTCTTCAACTATTACAATGATGCACGGTCCAATAAGAACAAGATTCACAGTTATACAAATTATATTCCCAAGGGTGTTCTTCCTATATTGTGTACACCCACAAAACAATATAAACTGTGAGATTTTGAAATCCACACAAGCTCTGTCCATATATACCTATATAGAACTTTATTCTTGTGTTCAACCTGATGACGATTTGTGGGGAGAAATATTCGGTTGAAAGTAATAGATAAACTGTTGTGCTATCCTTTTAAAATCGCTTATACCGATCACGCTATCCCGTCCCTTACTTCTAACAGGAAACACCTAATTTGCGAAATTACGTGTAGGCCTACTTCACTGGCGTAAAGTGCCCAGTATTCTTTTCATACCGCAAGTTCTGAGGTTCATTCAGTTGCCTTGAAGGATATTCAGGCCTTCAAACACGAATATGCAGGCGATCAACTCCTCTGAACTTCGGTAACCATGCACCAATGTACACGGCGTCATATCCTAGAAAGATTAAATAACTGTATATGAAGTTTCGAAATATAAAGTGTACATCTGAAATCACAAACACTTGCGTCCATCACGTCTTCAGATTTTAATACAAGCAGTTTGCCAAAAAAGTATCACCTGTTGGTTATGGTGCCCTGGAAACAAAGAATCCTCTAGTTTTCAGCGAACAACTTAAGAAAAGACCGGGGCTGTTTGGACTTTCTTTTGGACTTGTTCCGCGTGCCGCTGGCTGCTTAATTTACAGCCCTCATCCAGACTGACAAGCCTTCAGGTCTGAGGCAAGGATCTCCTCTAATGCAAGCTGCCCGTATTACTTATGATGTATAATTTTCTGAACGGTTTTTATAGTTTTCCTAATTAGACGACCACGATAACTCAGTTAATACGAGATTGGCTAAAGGGTTTAAATTTTCTACATGGCAAGGTGTTTCCTCTGTTCACCGTATCGTCAAGAGCGGCTCTGGCAGTAAAGTAAGCCTTCAATCCAAAGGGCAGCGGAGCTGATTCCTCGAGGAGAGAGGGGTAGGAGTGCGTAGATGACGAACTCCCCGCTTCGTGTGCCAAGCATAGGAATGAGTGAAGCAGTAATAACGTGGTGCTTGGGAACAGGGACTAACTGACCATTACCTTACAGCCACAAAAGAAATTTTTTAATTTGTGAGAGGGTACAGCCATGATTTAGAAATATTACTGATTACTTTTAGAACAACATAAATAGATATTTGGAGGAATAAATTGGGCTATAAACAAATATGGTGGAAGGGTTTTAACAAGAACCATGAGGCTTAAGTGGGAGCCAAATGGCCATCTACTCTAAACAAAATAATAAAATTTCGGGTTCCATGAAATTGTTTTTCCTAAATGGCTGAACAGCTTTTGGTTTCTCAAAGACTCTGCTCCACGCAGGTGAATAAATTATTAAGTACTAATGTACAGTATAAAAAACAAGTACTTGGTGTAAATTTCAGTAGAAATGAGAGAATAACGAAATTTGAATAATACCAGAACAGAAAATCATGTTAAGTAAATGTATGCTTCAGTTGTAAATCCGTAATCAAGAGGGACACAGAATCTCGACTGCGTTACCGTCCATCATGATTGAATTTCCATGTAGTCCTCTTCAGTTTGTACAGGTCAATGTCGAATTAATACACTTAGATAGTTTAAAACTACCTCCGTCGAATTCCCAGGCTGCTGACATTAGTTTAAACCCATTTCTTTCGGCGCTGTACAAGCCCTCTAAATACAATAATGCTTTCATTCACGATTTTAAAGTTAAACATTTCCATGGGTCTAGGAATAACACCAAGAAAGATTAATTTTTTCTTAAACTTTAGACGCAGAATCGAGTAGTCAGAAGTTTCTCCCGATCATCTCTTGGCGAAGAGCCATCAGTATCCAACATATGTAAGGATGTGTGAGTCCAACGTTGGTAATTTATTTCATCAATTAATTTAGTAGTTTTAATCACTCTGAACTTTCTACTGTGGGTCGTGACGTTTAAATCCCAATTGGATATACACAAAAAAGAGTCGTTCTGATTGTTACTGTCATTACTTTAAGCATCCATAAGCTTAACGACACAACTGCGTGTCTGGGAACACTCCTATGTGCCCTCCGTAAATGGACATCTAGACAAGAAAAAAACGCTTTTTTCACGATATATTATTTGATGTACTGTAATGCTGATATCTCTGGCACAATAATGACGTCTTAATAATGAATGGCCTCTTACATGATGGACAAGAGGCTAGGCCTACAGGCGAAACAGAGGTAGTCAAAACGGATACATAAAGACGTACGAGGTAAACAACGTAATTTGTCAGTCCAAAAAATACTTTATGATATGTACTTGTGAGATTCTAGGCCCCTTCCCATCCCACCCCCCAACATCGATGTAAACACTCTTCTTATCGGCAAAGAGTGCAAACCGGAAATGACGCTCACTGAGCCACTTACAAAATACAAGCTAGCGGTATAAGACATTAAAAATACTGCAGTTATCTCACTGTCATTTGACATTCATGTGAAGATTTCGTGAAGTTTGTACCTTCATAGAGTATGACGTATACAAATATGTTTCTTCTCACACTACCTGCTTTTTGTACTTTTGTACATAAATGTACAAAAGTACAAAGCTCGTCAAGCATCCTGTAACGTACGTAATTAATTCTCTATTACCACTCCTACAGGCCACACGAAATCTTTTTTCAAGTATTCGGCAAACCTAGTGGGTGTTTACATTTGTCTGTGTTAATTTCTTCTTGCATGGGACTGATAATTAAGGGCGCTTTTTGGTATGTGTTTGTACTGTGGGTGGGTTTCATCAACCCAACAACCAAGAAAGCTTATTCTCAGGAGACTTGGCTATGATTCTGAAGACGCACAATTGATATTGTTAGTAGACTAATGATTTTATATAAATGGGCACCAGTTTTGTAAATACTGCATAAGACAAAACATGCACACATTATAGGCCTGTTTTATCTTTATAAAAAGGATTTTTCTCGGGAGAAATCTTTGTTATGTCAAAACATATATTTCGGCTCTTAAAAGAATGTAATTAAAACTTCCGAAGTGCATTAATCTCTCACGTGGTAACACATCTAATACATATGACGCTCGACTTTCATGCACATGTTACTGAGATGGTTCCGAGTAGGTCAGTATAAATTTCGCATGAGATAATAATCCGGTGATACAGAGCGTATGGAATAGCGGAATATAGCTCCACTTATTCCTAACCTCGGTAGTAGATGGTGTGTGGTGGTCAGTTGCACACTCCGGTCGATTTGCACCACCCATCTCCCATAACAGCCCAGGTTACATATTGAATGGGACTCTGGGTGGGCTTCGAAGTCAATCCGAATGCTTTGGAGAGACGAAGAGTTTCATTTCTTTGCTGGTGATGGAGCCACAACTCTATGGCTGTCCAGACTGCAGTCAAGCAAGACCACACAAAAAATCATTCAATTCTGTTCACGTGTCAAGGGAATAGGAAGGAAAATATTTACTGCCATTTACATGTCTGAATTCAATATTGTATACAGAATTAAAATTATAGGACTGCCTCTAAAAGAATTTCAGGACTTGGAGGATAATGAAATTTACGCTTACTTTTTCTTTATTGGTTGCTTTTTCCACCCTTAATGTAATCGCCTTCTGAGCTTACGCACCGCGTTGAAGCGTTTTTGCTACGCTGGAAGCACTGTAGGATCTGACTTTTTTAGTCATGTGTAACAAGGTCACGGCTTATTATTCATTTTTCGACTGAGAAGGTAGCTGTTCAGTATCTGCTTAGTAACAGCAAATTCAGTTTTCGTCTCTGTTGTGGTCCTCGAGGGAAGTTTTGGTCTCTTTTGACTTCATCCAGCTGATCTTGGTAAAAATACGGGCCTCGATTCTGCTCGTCTTTCAGCAATCGACGCTCACACTGCTCTGAGAGCATCAGCGTGTTCAGATCCTCGCTTATAAATTTGCTGGTGTGTTCCAGACAAGAGGCTAACTTGTCAGTCAGTCTTCATTAAAGATTCTGCGAACTTTCTCCACGTTTTCCTCTACGCGACATTTGCAGGGACAACCTGAACCCCTTCAATCTTCAGCCGAATATTTTGGAGGTCTGAATGATGAAACCCATTTAAAAAATCCGTGTTCTAAGATATCTATCCAAAAAATATATAAATTTTGATATACAGAAATATAATTTTGCCTTTGGTTTTAATGGGTGTGAAACTTGGTCGCTGACACTGAGGGAGGTTTGTAGGCCGAAGGTGTTTGAGAATAGGGTACTGAGAAGAATATATGGGCCTAAGAGGAACGACGTAACAAGGGAGTGGAGAAAACTACACGATGAAGATCTTAGTGTTCTGAACTACTCGCCAAATTCTGGTAGGGGAATGAAGCATATATGGGGGAGAGGAGAAGTGTATACAGGATTTTGGTGGGGAAACCTGAGCGAAAGAAACCACTTGGAAGTCCCGGGCGTCGGTGGGAGTATAATATTAAGATGGATCTTCAGGAAGTAGGATGGAGGGGCATGGATGGGATTGATCTAGCTCAGTATAGCGACAGGTGGCGGGCGCTTGTAAACGCGGTAATGAACTTTCGGGTTCCATTAAATGCAGGAAACTTCTTAACTGGATGAAGAAGGTTAGCTTCTCAAGAAGGAATCTGCTCCATGGAAGAAGTAAGTTCTGAGACATTTTCACTTAAAGTACCTTTGTGCCTTTCAGACGTAGTTTACTTTATTGTGGAAACTTAACACCGTTGTTTTAGCTTTACATCGGTCACTATAAAATCGTGGATGGCATTGTACATGCACAATAAACACCCGTTGAGAAGCAATAAAGCGATAGACGTACAAAACTCAATAAACTGTTTCAACAAAAGATAGCAATACTACGGCCCGCAGTGAAGAAAACTTTACTACGTGCGGATCCTCGCTTCTAACGGTTAGTTCAACAACTTCTGGATATGCCTGAGTCAAACATATAAATGTAGAATAGTTTTGTTTCGCAAGGAATTAAGATACACTATACTGATCCAGGAGCAATGTATGTTGTACACATGCCATAAACTCTCCCACAAGCGTGATTAGGTTTATATTTTCATGGTGAATTTCTGAAGAACATAAGATGTTCGTGAGCGTTAGTTTCTTGAAACATCTTTCAGCGAAAGTAGATACATGCATCAGGGTGTGAGAACGCCACTTTGAAACAAATGAACAGACACAGAGGTAGTATCATGGTATTATGACACAAGTCGTCTATCTTTCACACATACTTTTTTGTAATGCAGTATGCCCACAAGATAATAGCTTTGGACAGAAAAAGTGTTGAAAGTGGAATATGATGGATAATTTTCCAAATTCTGGCGCTCCTTTAAGTGCAGTGTAACAGTTTGAGGCCATCTGTTCTCTATTCAACCTACTACGATGTACCAAAGTCTGTGTTTTCATATTATTTATGTATAATAGAAAGACGTTAATAAGAACATCGTTAGTTGGCTTGGAACCGCTACAACATTAATAACATCCACATGCTTGAGAAACCATAGCTTCCTTTTTGGACATCCTCAAATTAGGAGATGAAGGCAAAAATGTCTGGGTCGATGTTTTATGATAGGCTGGATCAGGCATTTTCTTGAGCAACTAATACCGAAATTTGCTGAACTAAACCCGTATTCCGGCCGGGGTGAGCTTGGTGTTTGGGCCAGTCCCTTTATCATATTTATATCCGGGTGCTACATCGTTAAAAGGTTTTTTGTCAGCTCGTCCAGATGCTGTGCAGTGAACATCTTACTGCTTCTGATGCAAGACAATTCCTGGCTCGTACTCCTTGCTTATCTTGCTTTCCGGCCCGTTTTTGCCAGTTCACTAGAAATTAGAGAAGAGCTCCACAGAAATTTAATGTGCCAAAATCGGAACAGTTAGATGTATCTCAGTATGAGTCAAGAACAGCGTAATTACAATTAAGTCGTATATATGAAGAACGGATGCAAGTATGTGCTTTCAGTTGTGAATTCTTTACAGCCTTGTGAAAAAAACGCATTAATATTGAGCAAATACCGTACAAATCCGAATATAAGACGGCTCCCAATAAAAGGTGACTCCCTCTTTTTTATTTACTGGGGCGTTTAGAGAACAGACTCAGCAAATTTAGAAACGGTAATAAAAGTAATAAATCTTCAGGGAACCAGATATAAAACTAAAAATAATAAATATCATTCGCCGTATGCATTGTACGAACATAACTCGATATATTACTTGAAAACAAATTTTTCTGACGGCAACCATAAACATTCTGGAAAAGGTTGTAAAGCCTCTCTTTTAAGGTGACCCTAATTTCATATGCAGCCATTTCCGAAAAAAAAAACTCGCATTTTATTCGAGCTTGTGCGATGTGTTTGTTTCAGAATTATTTGAAGTTCGTCCTGAATTCATTAATCGGTAACGTCTGGACTTTGAAAGTAGTACTTGAGAAACTATTGCAAGGCATAGACAGCCTTCTTTTACATTTGACTTCATTATTTTGTTTACCTTAAAAGAAGGTTGCGTGTATGGGGCCATGACACCGCGTAGAGAAATAGCGTTTGTGGGGGACCTGCTGGCTCCTACTCCAGCTTTCGTCATTTTTCTATCCGGTCGTTAGTTTCTCTGGCCGATATCAGTCTTCATTTCCTGTTGGCCAACTTGTCGCAAGGAACCTGGCTGATTCACCACGCCGCCTACATCCGATTCGCCGCAAATGGTTTTAACCTGTCGCTAGTCGTTAAATCAGTCTTCAGTTATCTGCACAGTCGTGTGCTGCCGTAGTGAATACGTGCGACCTACAGATTCAACCAGAAGTGTCGTCTTAAATTGAGAAGAACGAAACAAACCACACATTTGTTTTGTTTCGGCAACGTGGTTGGGTTTCGTATGAGTGTATACGCTATCAGAATAACCGACATTTGCTTGCTGGAAGTGCTGTGTTAAACCCACGAATTGCCATGACATGACATTAAGACTGGTGTGTGGTGTGCTACGAGTGCAGCTAGGATAAGTGGGAATATTTTTTTCGTGAGAACATACATTACACACTTTACGTGAGAAAGAATACCATTTTTCCACAAAAGAGTGAGACGGCTAGCACAGAAACAATTCTGTGCGTTGTATTTCTGGCTACAGAATAGTATGCAGGGGACTGTGGTCTCCATATTGGCCAGATCTGAAATCGTGAGATATTCGTGGGGATGGTAAGGGGTAAATTGCACACTAATAGTAACCCTCGCACTGAAGACGATCTGAAGTAAAGCATTTAAGGTACACTCGTAATGTCTCAAATGTCCCCAGGATAACGATGTGCAATGAACATTGCTTTTGTTAGGTATATAATGAGTGTCTTTGACATGAAATTATTTCCAGCACCTAATTCAAATATTGTGAGAAAAACCTTCCATTGCACGCATTAAATTTAATTGAATCTTTCCCGCGTCTTGTTTAAGTAGAGTAGGTAAAAACTTAGTATTAGTGGCAACATATTCAAGCAACACAGACAATGTACGTATAACGTAACATTGAGGCGCGTTCGTGCCACCATTGTTGCAGTAGAAAAGCAATAAGCATTATTTATTCTGAGTGTGTGTTTGTAGCCTTCAGTAATCTAGCCTGCAATGCGCATGCGCCGTATTGTCATGTGTGGCCTGTCCCGTTCAACGATATTCTTTCAAACTGCCTCATAAAAGGAACAATTTTCGAAAAAAAGTAATTGAGCATAAAATTTGTGCTCTCATTTTCTCTACAATTTTGTCTGAAACATCTCATTCCAAGAAGAACGGCGCTAGATATGATCATAAATGTTTATTTGTCTTCGTGTAAAGTACCCGTTATTCTTGTTTTATTTAAATGAAAATTGAATGTAATAGAAATAGTATCGAAAAATACCCAAACATAAAATTTCATGACAATCTGTCCAATAGGAGCCGAGTTGTTCCATGCGGACGCACGGACGGACAGATTTGACGAAGCTAATAGTCGCTTTTGGAAATTTTGCGAACGCGCCTAAAAACGCGTGTACCTCGGCTCGTGGAAAACCGGAATAGTGGTTATAGTTCTGCTGCCTGACGCCATGCAAGACGGCCTTAAATTGACCAAAGGTATGGGTAAGAACTAAAGACCGCGAATTTGCAGCTGGAACAGCACGTTCCTCTGCAACATTGGCAACCACTATCAAACTGCACGGCGTTCTTTTGCGGAAGACGATATCTTGACACTCACAGCTGCAAGAAACTCAAATGCCACGCTTTGAAATATGAGTAATGTAAAATGCATGTAACGAAACGTGGATCGGGCTTATACTGATAAACTGGAACGGGATTTACAGCGCTGCGCACCGAATTATGAACTCGGCACACACGTGAACTACAAATGGCGATTCAACTTCCGCCACTGATTATTGAAAATGTTTCTCCTCTGCTAAGACCTCCCCCCGCCCCTATTGATTGTCTGAAGACGGCGTATATAATATTTTCGCAATGGGTAGGAAAAAGTGTGTCGAAGAATGCGATCTGATGAAGAAGGGTAGGGAACTGAATCCCAGAGCTGCGAAAATGCGGATAGCCTTCCATCCCCAGCGGCATGTTATAGATATATTGGTCCAATTGTATAGCACCCTAATCGACTGCGATAAAACTGGACATAATATGCGTGGGCCTGAAGTATGCCTTCCTGGTGAACGAAGTTGTACACGCAGATATAGGCCGGGCCGGCCTTAGGCGGATTGTACTTGTACTTGTACTTGACGCAGTCGGACCTCGTGCTTACGGGGGCCCCGCGATCATGAAGGATTCGCCGTTAGTAATTTTTAAAAATGACATAAGGTTGTAGCACACAAATGTGTAGGACTTATTTCATAATGAGAGTACAAAACAAATTATTAATTTAAACAAAAATCATGTTGTGTATGCACATGTCTGTGCACAATAAATTTTAGGGCCCCGCTACAAGGATCACATTTGGGCCCCACTTTTGCTAAGTCCGGCACTGGAAACATGGAACAATATTTTCTAAGTAATTAAACTAGATACTACTCAGAATTAAAGTCTTTGCATCTGCCTCTGTAATCCGAATACCGTAGGAGGGGAAGGGATCGTTAAAGCAGTGTTGTAGGATTTTGCGTGTCAGGTTCGAGATGATGAATTGTTTGGCAATGGTAGTTGCTTCACAAAGGGCTTTGCACATAGTAGAGCCCGGATACAAGGTACACGACCATGGTTTACGGTTTAGTAGATTGATATTTGATGGCTGTTGGAAAATATGACATAATACTTCTAAGGCAGAGAGAGAGAGAGAGAGAGAGAGAGACGCTTTGCAAAAAAAAAGGGGTCAAAGACAAAATTTTCCCTGCCCACGCCATGAAGACATATGGGGGGGGGATTAGGGGTACAGTTCCACTCATGTTAACCTCGGCAGTAGATGGAGGAGAGTAGTCCATTTCATGTTCCGGCAGCTTTACCCCCGGGAAAGAACTCCGGTTGCCATAAAATAGGAGGCTAGGTAGGCTCCAGAGACAGTCTGGAAGAGAGAAAATTTCCTCCCTTTGTCGGAATTCGAGGCCCGGACCGTGCAGACCACAGCCAATGGGTATATCCATACGCTATGTCGGCTCCAGAAAAAAATAACTTACATTATTATGCGTAAAATAACTGGCATTCTCCCTGACGCTCATTGTAGGTGGAAATGGAAATAGATAGGGAAACAAATACGTAGGAGTTATAGTGCTCTAAATGACTCATAAGACTCCATGATTTGCAATAGAATGAGTAGTTCCACGGTAAGGATACACGTATATCTGAAGATATAAGAACCAAAAGTAAAACACGCAAATCCTTACGCAGTTTAATGATTTTCACGGAGTGCATTTGTACACTGTTAGCTTCTGAACGAGAATGTGTTTGCTGTATGTGCAGTCGGAATTGTAGAAATCTTCTTAGTATCCGAAACTCCTTAGGTTCAAATCGCTGTCCGAAGACCCGAACCCCCGCCGTTACATCGTCCATATTAGTGTGTAAAAGAGAAAATATGTGTCGAATCTTAGCGTATCTTCCTACTGTCCTTTCTGATTATTCTTCGCCTCACCCTGCGGATTCTCACGTGATCGGCACCTGGTGTTCAATTTTGACGTATAATACCTTATGTAAATAGACAAATGTCATCACATACATCGTTTAGATATAAGTCGCACCTGTACACAACCTAGCTGTGTTTCAAGGAACCACTGTAGTGTGGTGTGTTGGTAGGAACATTCATGATTAGCCCAGTTCATCCGTAGTCTGGAATTTAACCCTTTAAACGCCGAGTTAAATCCCATCTGTCTTTTGCTAACATTATTCGGAGCTCACCATATTCTCCACGTTAGCAGGTAAAGGGTTAATTTTGAGGACGGGGTAATACGTTCCTCCATCGTTGGTTTTCACCTGTAATATTACAACAAGCTGTCAAGACGTCGAAGATTATATTGTTAAAAAATCAATTATGCGGACCTCTCTAGAGGTCTGTAGACGAAGTCCTAGTGCGGGACCTCATACACAACAATGAGTGCGACCTTGTTGACCTCAGATTGGATTGTAGTGATGGTAACTACTTAACCATACTCTTTCCGATATCAAGAATATTGTGCTTATCACCGACTTTGGTAGTGGCCCCAAAATATATTATTTCCTTGACAGAACATGGTAGTGTGGCGGATGACAGGATACTAATTAGAGTGGAGTGTATGTACTTGTCTAACACAGCTTTATTTGATTGTAGAGGTGTATCGAGTATTTACTACATAAGGTACAACTACATGTTTCGGCACTTGACAATGGCCATCTTCAGATTTTACATGAAATACTTAGTAAGCAGTTATACGAGACTTAATATGGGTTGTATACAGTGGGGAGGTAGGAGTTGAGGTGGACACGAGATCTTTTATGTGTCATGGAGGTTGGGAGGTGTGGGTACATGGATTTTCTGTTATTATATGTGTATCTGAGTTAACAATAGTTAGGTCTATGGTTCCATATTATGTGTGTTGTATAAATTATATGTACATATATATATACTTATCCTATACATTTACAATGTGCAATACTATACAAGAATATGGATTTTGTAGTTATAGTTATAGGCTCATAATTCTATTCAAGTTGTTATTATGTTTTACTGTTATACTAAATCAGGTCAAACATTCCATAATTTTTTGACGTGTTGCTGACAGTGCATCTCAGCACATTTGTCTCAGTCCATGCTTCGAGCACATGTGCTCGAAACATGTAGAGGCATGAAATAAACTTATTGTAAAACAAAAACTTTTGTGCATCAAGTTGGTTAATTACTGAGATAAACACTCCACAATTTATCTGTTCAGTTCCACAAAGTGAAACTAGTATACATCGGAGTACAAAGTAAAGTGGGTAAGGGAAAATAAAAATAAAGAAAAGTAAGGTAGTACTGAAGTGCTAAGCTTATTATTACTCTTCTGGTTTCGCTGAGTTGTGTGTTACAGTTGAATGTTCTAAGTAAAGGGCTTCAGATGGTTCACAGTCTATGTGTGTGAATTAGTGCTGAACTTCGAGGAGGGCAATAGGACCATCCTTTGAAGCACCGCTGTATGTTAGTTGTTGGTCAGCTGGTATTAGAAGCCTGTTATTTTGGGTCTTTCATAGTATGGTTCTACCTGTGGAGATTATAGGGTAGTCTTCTGTGTTAGGCAAGTAAATACACTCCACTCTAATTAGTTTATTGAACACAACGGGGAGATGACAGGATACATTTACGGTCAAGCGTCTATGGCGTGTCAATCAAAAGAATGTTCGGGGTTGTATCTGCCGAAGAAATATAGGTCGTTATAAAGTCCCACGGACTTTGAGGCGCGCCTCTCTAGATATGATGGATCCCCTCCTTGATATATTCTTGGAACGACTGCACTGCCGTGATCATGGCCAACGCCGCGAACACCTTCCATTGGAATAACCCTCATGTATCTCTATTAAAGCTGTATTCTTAAACCAGGTATGCGATTTTTTAAACTATGTCTGAGCCCAAAATTTTAGTCACAGTTTTATACCGTAGTTAGAAAATAACAGCATTATTATTCAGCGAATTTTGTGAGGCGTCTTTTCCGCGTAATTTGAGATATGCTGGGTCAAGTGTTACTACTATTTTGCACCATTCCGGAATTTCATGGCGTAACCGGCCAAACGGTGAGAAATATTACACATGACTTTCTGGTCGGTCCTTCAAAAATGCGGACAAGGTTCCATGTAACAAACCCAAATGCATGCAAAACAAATGTTTACGACGAATTATTTCATAAGAATTCGCACACAACTGTCAGTATTCACTGCAAATTTTTACGAAGTCTTGGTTTAAATACGATATAAGAACTTTAGAGATTATGTAGTAAATTATCATTTTAGACTTGCTGAAATAACGAGATCCCTAGTCCATTCTTTGTGCAGTATGTCTACCACGTAAGAGAGACAAAGTACTGCCATTCGGAAAACACTCTGCTGTAGGTATCTCAGATTCTGCATACAGTGTCGATGGCACGATGACTGATGAGTGATGAAAGTGAAATGGCTTGCAAAGAAGTTGCCGTGGTATAATCTACGTAACAATCCTATATACTAAGGCGGGATTGACGAATACTAAGGTAGACGTCAGTCAGGATAGCAGGTAACACGACCGAATTCGAAAAAGGTACCTCACGAATACATATTAAAGGTCGTCGCTACATCATCCTATCCATTAAAATAAGTCACTCTTGTTTACCGCTCGGTGAATCAGAAAAAATGGGACTCAGTGACGTAATTTACGCAGTAATCTACAGTGTTTCCTGTGTATTCCTTCAGCACAAACAGGTCCAATAACTTCCACAGCATTTACTTTAGAAAGAAGACAACTGTGTGTTACAGTGTTATTTTTACCAACTACATCGCTTCAGGTCCATAGCGAGATGATCCTCATCCAGAATGAAGGTTTCGATATTTACAGACACGTCCAGTTTGCACGAAAAATTAAAAATATAGGATTATATAAATTTTAGAGCCTACAAACTCTGAGGCGACAGTAATTTAATCCTTCATCCGCATCTGCGCCTGTCATAGTTGCGATGAGCAGAGAAAATCTGGCACTAAACTTAAATACCTCCTGAGCCTCATTCTAGCTGTGCAGAAGTTTACACAAAAGGTTGATACTGTATTAATTGGTCTCTGTTACAATGTACTTTAATAATACAGAGCTATAAATTTTACGAGATAACAATTCATTTAAAATTGGTCAAGTACTGTGTTAGTCTACTGTTGTACACAATGCCGTAGAATTAAAATCTGTTGTGGTGAACAGCAGATCTATACTTGCATTAAACAAACAATTCAATTGAAATCAGAACCCAGGCATACGCCAACCTGATCAGTTTCAGCATGAATCACAGAACGACTTTCTTACCGCATTGCGTACGGCTATACTGCGTCATTTCCATTCTGTCGTAGGTCAAGTATCGTAACCTCTGCGAGAGAGGCACGAATTGTCTTTGTCGTTCATGGAAACAAGTACAGTGCAACACAGAGTCTATTTATTATGACGAGCATTTTTGTTTTCGTTCCGGAATAGGCAGGCAGTGAACCAACCATAGGAGAACTTATTGTGGAAATATTTATACGGATGAAGTCCTATCGAAAGGGTCGTAGCAAATTTAGAAGGCTGTTTCCCTGGGTTCCAGTTCCTTCTAGTTCAAAAACACATCGACTAGTGAAAGAATTTCGAATATAAGTTTCCTTGTCAAAGAAGAAGCGACAGAAAACCCTGAGTTACTTTCAGAAGAAAGACAGGATGACAATGGAGTGAGATCAGAAGCAGCTCCCCGAAAATCTCTAAGACTGTCGTCACACAAAACCGGTGTTCTATAGTCATCTGTACACTCATCCACAAAGTCACTTGTTTGAAACCACACGAATGAACATCTGTACGAGAACACCAAGATGCAAACAGTGCTGCTACGGAACGGTTTTGTAATTTGAATAAAGGTTGACCAACTAGATGACACTTGCTTTATTATATATTGCTCAACATGTTTCAGACGTTAATACGTCCATCTTCAGGAGCTAGCGAGTACTTGTTGTGTTGT
>Ga0131853_10003024_pt1 | contig 30212 bp, 23 predicted proteins | sample TergutLab28metaG_FD_92764 | JGI IMG/M metagenome (GOLD analysis project Ga0131853, IMG submission 92764) | Labiotermes labralis P1 segment gut microbial communities from Petit-Saut dam, French Guiana - Lab288 P1 (version 2) (version 2) | ecosystem: Host-associated > Arthropoda: Insects >... | reverse complement strand
GCGTATACCCCAGTTCCTTCGCAATTTCACGGTGACTATTGCCGTCCAATTTCATCGCCAATACTTTCTCAAGTATGAGATGTCCATATTGATTCTTCATAAAAATGACTCCTAACGTAGTTTCTCATTCTACATCAGGAGTCCCTTTTTCGCAATGTCCGTTTTTAGGGGGCCTGTTCACCGATTAACCCCCATCGCCGTTCTAGTGTTCCATCTCCCACCCTCTGTCACGGCGGGGCTGATGTTTCGGCATAGTCTCTCTTGCCCTCTTGCGAATACGGTCAATCTGCCGCAATCGCTCCGAGAGCGACATGGCGGATTTGCTGATTTCCTTTTTCTCTTTAGCTTGCGTAATTGTCGATTTAATGCTCGGATTTCCCGATTTATATTCCCTCTCTCGGTGGGGATTCCCCTCTGTTCCATCTGATGAGCCGCCGCTCCTAAATGGATGGAGGGGAATTACTCTGCGGCCTGTAGGTACCGCATGAGAATGGCTGCGGTTTGGGCGCGGCTGGCGTTGCCTTGGGGATGGAGTCTTGTTGCGGAAGTTCCGGTGATGAATCCATTGTAAACGGCCCAGCGCATGGCGCGAGTGGCCCAGTTGCTCACGGCATCTTGATCCGTAAAGTGATCCCAAGTGAAGTCAGGGCATACGGTAATGTCAAACCCTGCACCTTCAGCGAAGCGGAACAGCATGACGGCAAACTGCTCTCTGGTGATGGAAACGGCCGGGGCGAAGGTGTCCGGGCCTTTGCCTAACACAACGCCGGTGTCGAAGGCCCAAGCGATAGCGTCACTGTACCATCGGCCGGTTGCCACGTCAAGAAAATCTGAGGGCGGAATTCCTGTGGGCGCATCCTCCATCCGCCAGAGAATGGTGGTCAGCATGGCACGGCTCAAGTCCCAGTTGGGCGAGAATGCGCCACCGCCGGTGCCCTGCATCATATCTCGTTGGGCGACGAATTGGATATAGTCATAATACCAACGGCCAGCGGCTACGTCATGGAAACGGATATGCGGCGGCGGAGGTGGGGTAGACTCTTCTATCGGTTCCCATTGGGCGTAGAGCCTGGCGGCATAATTATGGGTACGCATCCGGTCTGTCGGCATTACTTGTACACCGCCCGCCGATTGTGTGAACCACCCTGTGAAGGTGAACCCCTCTCTTGCGGGCTGGGCCACCCGTGCCATGGCCGTTTCGTAAGGACTACCCAGATATGCATGTGTCACTTGATGTGCTGGGGTTCCGCCATTGCCCATGAAGTGGATGGTTGTACTGTCCGGCGTGATGGGGGCATCTGCGCCAATCCATCTTGCATATAGCACCTGCGGACTATCTGCTGTCACAATATCATTTGGCCCAATTGACATCCCGCCATAGCGTGGCGTTGTGTTCCAACCGTTGAAGGTCATCATTCGGTCTACATCCGGTGTGCTATGTTCCTCATCTACTCGTATGGGTTGCTGAATCCGTGCAAACAGCGCATGGAAGGGTTCGCCGACAACTGCATCCACCGTCTGGGTGATGGGGCTACCGCCGTTGGCGTGGAAGGTGATGCGCAAAGCCGTGGGAATATTATCCGGGGCCCATTGAGCATAAAAAGTGCCGGGGCGGATGGGGTCGGTGGGTAAAATGATAGGCGATACATCCCCTGCAACACTGACACCGGCCCAGCCGATGAAACGGTGGCCCGCCCGGGTGGGTGTAGCGATCATAGCAAATGCCTCGGCAAAGGTTGCGCCGGAAACTTGGGCATAGCGGATATCTTGACTCTGGGGGCTGCCGCCATTGCCGTAGAAGCTTACCATGATATTGGGAGCAGCAATGTTGCGCCAGCGGGCGTGTATTGTGCTGGTGGCGGTTACCCGGTCGGTTGGATGGACTTGCACACCGGGGCCGTCGGGGGTGGTGAACCAACCGACAAACTCCATATTGGCTCTCGTGGGCTGGGTCAATCGCCCGAACAGTGCGTCATAGGGTTCATTCATGGCGGCGATTACGGTCTGCGTAGTAGGAGTGCCGCCGTTTGCATCAAACGTAACCCGCGGCATGGACGTGTTCACCGCCCACTGGGCGTAAAACGTGTTTGGGAGGCGATGCAAAGGCTCTGACGGTGAGAGGATGGGAGAAAAAACCAGCCCTGCCGGGTCAAACAAGACCGCCCAGCCCAAAAAGTGATAGCCATGCCGTGTGGGCGAAACAATCTCGGCTGTGGCATCGGCAAACGTTTGGCCCGCCGCCGAGGGCAAACGGACGGCTTGGGTGCCCGGTGTGCCGCCGTTTCCGTCAAAGGTCAACTCTAAATCAGGAATGGTGCCGCTCCGCCAATGGGCGTATAGGGTACGGGGGCTGTCTGCGGTTACCATGTCTGTGCCGTGGATTTGTGTGCCGGAGTTGTCAGGTGCGGTAAACCAACCAACAAACTCCATCATGACCACCGTGTTGTTGATGGCACTCAGGGTTTCGTCTATTTTCGTAGGCGAGGCAATTCGACCAAACACGGTACTGTAAGACTCGCCAATCTCAGCACCTACGGTTTGGGTGGGCGGGTTTCCGCTGTTTGCGTGGAAGGTGACGGTTGGTGCGGGATTTGTGGAGGTGATGGGGGTCCATTGGGCGTAAAATGTCGTGTCTGTTGTAATGAGATAGTCGGATGCAGGTATCGCACCGTTAACGGTTTGCCAACCCGCAAACGCCCAGTTTTGGTCTCGAACCGGTGTTTGAATTTCTGCCAGAAGTGCGGCGAAGGTTGTGCCAGCGGTGGTAGGTATCAGTTGTATATCCGGGGCTCCGCTGTTTCCGCGGAAGGTGGCAAACAGAGGCGGCGGCACGTCCCGTTGCCAATGGGCAAATAGTGTGCGGGGACTGTCAGCGGTCACAGTGTCTATGCTGTGGACTTGTGCGCCAGAGCTATCAGATGCGGTAAACCAACCGTCAAAGGTATATCCGTCCTTTGTCGGTGCTGCAAGGGATTCAAACAATGCTCCATAGGTTTCACCGAGAGCGGTTTCCGCTGATTGTGTAGCAGGGCTACCACCGTTTGCATAAAAGGTGACGCTGACCGGTGGCGGCACGTCCCGTTGCCAATGGGCAAATAGTGTGCGAGGACTGTCAGCGGTCACAGTGTCTATGCTGTGGACTTGTGTGCCAGAGCTATCAGATGCGGTAAACCAACCGTCAAAGGTATATCCGTCCTTTGTCGGTGCTACAAGGGATTCAAACAATGTTCCATAGGTTTTCCCGATAGTGGTCTCCGCTGATTGTGTAGCAGGGCTACCACCGTTTGCATGAAAGGTAACGCTGACCGGTGGCGGCACGTCCCGTTGCCAATGGGCGAATAGAGCGCGGGGACTGTCAGCGGTCACAGTGTCTATGCTGTGGACTTGTGCGCCAGAGTTGTCAGATGCGGTAAACCAACCGTCAAAGGTATATCCGTCCTTTGTCGGTGCTGTAAGGGATTCAAACAATGCTCCATAGGTTTCACCGATGGCGGTCTCTGCTGATTGTGTAGCAGGGCTACCACCGTTTGCATGAAAGGTGACGCTGACCGGTAGCGGCAAGCTTCCTAGTCCCCAATGGGCATATAGCCTGCGGGGGCTGTCAGTGGTTACGGTGTCTGTTGGAAGAATTTCTGTATCGGTATCATCGGGTGAGGCAAACCAGCCGAGAAAATTCATCCACACAATGCGGCCGCTGTAGTAACTGAGGTCTTCGTCTATTTTTGTGGGCGGCTCAGTCCGGGCAAACACCATTCCATAGGGCTCGCCTAAGTCGGCACCCACGATTTGAGAGGCGGGGTTCCCGCCGTTTGCGTCAAAGATGACGCTAATAGCAGGCTCTGCCGCCGCACCCGGTAGCAGAGTAAGCACCATGCAAACAGCAAGAAGTAGACAAACTCCGCCCTTTGGCCATCTTTTCAACGAACCCATAAAACGCCCTCCTTTAGGATGTGGTATTATGTACATTTAGTGCGACGATATCTTGGCAACAGTATAGCATATTTCGACAATATTTGACAATGTTTTTTGTAAGAAATTAACTTGTTGCGGCGAATGCAAAAATCAGAATAAGATTTGTGTACCAAAGAAAAAAATTCCCCTGCAACTATTTGACAACTTGTGTTATAATATAGTAAACCTACATGTGTCAGATAGGAAAATTTATCAGGGAACTTTTTCTCGTTTCCTGCGTCTAATACCTATTAGAGACAAAAAATCCAACTCAGAGGAGGCACTGCGTTGTGACATTTGATAAGAGGAAAGCAAAAAAAATAGCCAAGGAGACAGCCATCTACAGTGGGCGCACCGTTGGTAGCGTTGTGGGGCTAGTCTTTAAAATCATCGGGACAGTCGTTCTGTTAGCACTGACCACAGGGGCGGTGTTTTCCATGGTATTTGCCCTGTACATCCGCACCACCCTAGAGCCGCAGATTGACGGTATTTCGTTGGAGGCGTTTAGCTTAGGACTTACCAGCACCATCTCGGAATTCGACCATGAAACCGAGCAGTGGAGAGAGGCGGTACCCCTGGAGTCTGGACAGGTGCGCCACTGGGTGCCCTTTGATGAATTGAACACTCACTTAATCAACGCCGCCGTGGCGTTTGAAGATCGGCGTTTTTATGAACACCGGGGCGTGGACTGGTACCGTACGGTTGGTGCATTTCACACCATGTTTATCGGGGACGGTCAAATTTTCGGTGCCTCTACCATCACCCAACAGCTCATCAAAAATCTGTTCCAAGAAGATGACATCACAGTGCGGCGGAAGATTGTAGAAATTTTCCGTGCCATGGAGCTAGAACGGATTTATACCAAAGAAGAGATTTTAGAGTGGTATCTCAATGTGTTTGCCCTCGGCGGCAGAATACACGGCGTGGGTGCGGCCGCCCAGTTTTATTATGGGGTAGACCAGTCGCAGCTCACCATTGCCCAAGCGGCCAGTATCGTCGGGATTACCCAGTTCCCCTCGCGGTTTAATCCCTTTTTGAACTTAGAGGCCAACCGAGAAAAGCGGGACGAGGTCTTAGGCGTCATGTACGCCCAAGGGTTTATTACCTATGCAGAATTTAATGAGGCCATCAACGAAGCGATTGTCTTAAACACAGCCTCCGGCGGAGCAACCTTTGTGGCGGACATCTACACGTTCTATCAAGAGGCCATCATCAACGACCTCCTCATCTACTTCCAAGAGGAAATGGATCTGTCTCTACAGACGGCTCGTATGATGGTGTTCTATGGCGGGTTAGACATCCGCTCTGCTGTGGATAATCGGATGCAAGCGGTGGTGGATGAGGCGTTTTCCACGACGGACAATCTGCCCATCCCCGCCGGTGCCGAGGCGGCCATTATCATCATGGATCAGCGCACGGGCCATATCCTAGCCATGGGTGGCCGGATAGGGGAAAAGACCAGCAACATGGTCTTAAACTTCGCCACCACTGCCAGACGGCCGCCGGGCTCGGCCATTAAACCGATTTCTGTCTATGGCCCCGCCATGGAGATGGGGATTATCCGGCCCACTGATATGATATTAGATGCCCCGGTTATGGATCAGGGCCGCCCTTGGCCCAGAAACGCCCACGGCTCATTTAGCAACGCCAATCAAAATATTGTCCGGGCCGTATCCGCATCCACCAATACCGTTGCGGTGCGGGTGTTAGAGATGATGGGTGTTGAACCCGCTTACGACTTTATGAAAAACCGCCTGCACATCGACTTAGACCCGGCAGATGCGGACAGAGCGCCGCTGGCCTTAGGACAGCTTACTCACGGGCTCACCGTTCGTGAGATTACGGCGGCCTATGCGGCCTTTGCCAATCACGGCATCTTCGTCCATCCCGTTACCGTCGCACAAGTGTTTGACTCCAACGGAGAACTGATTATTGACAATATCAACAGCCCCCGCCAAGAACCTGTCTACCGGGCCGATGTGGCGGGACAAATGACTGCGATGTTAGTGGATGCCGTAGTCAACGGCACCGGGGGCCCCGCTCGAATTTCCGGTTTTGATGTGGCGGGGAAAACCGGCTCTACCGACCGCTGGCGGGATCGCTGGTTTGCGGGCTACACCCCCCATGTCACCGCCTCTGTATGGACCGGGTTTGAAGAGATGCACTCTGGTTCCTTGCCGGGGAACAACCCAGCCGCTGTCATTTTTAGCCGGGTAGTGCGGGACGCACAGGCCGCCGCTGGGATGGAGCCGGCCCGGTTTGAAAATCTGCCCAGCCTTTCCGCAAGATTTGAGGCGGCAGACCATCTCCAGATATGCATAGATTCCAACCTACTTGCCACCGAGGCCTGTATCAGCTATATCAGCGGGACGCGTGCGACCCTCTTGCTCAACCCCCCGGAAGATACGCCTACGGAGTTTTGCCACCTTCATACGCCGGTTACCGTCTGCACGATGACAAATTTAATTCCCAACGCAACTTGCCAGACCCATGTTCGCGGGTTTAGCGCAGGTACCACGCCCGGCCCTTGCGGGGAGACACATCGGTACAGCATAGACACTCCCATAGAACCGCCTGTAGAACCGCCTGTAGAACCGCCTGTAGAGCCGCCCGTAGAACCGCCTGTAGAGCCGCCTGTAGAACCGCCCGTAGAGCCGCCTGTAGAGCCGCCTGTAGAGCCGCCAGGGCCGATACTACCGATAATCCCGCAAGAACCAGACCTGGAAATCCATCCCTTCCGTGTCCCGGAGGCTCCTGCGGCTATCCCAGTGGCTTGTGCGCATCAGGACTGTTGTACCCTCATGGACAACAATATGTCCCTGCAAGCTGGGTTGCAACAGGCCGAACAAGCCGAGCCGCCCCGAGAGTTATTCCGCCGAATCCAAGCGGTGCGTACTGGTCGGGTGGCATAAATTGTAAATAAATCACACTCTTTTCTGCCCACCTCTTTACAGGTGGGCAGAGTTTTGGTATACTGTATGGGTTTCGTGCTTTCATTTTTCACACTATCGAATATTTTCTGAAAAGGAATGAGCATTATGAGCAAATCAAAGGACAAGCAACGCAGAAAAAACACAGGGCTAGACACGGGCTATAACCCCGACGCCGAAGCGGAACAGGCCCGCCGCAAACAGACCAAGAAAGCCGTCATCGTACTGGCATTGTTTGCCGTGGTGGGCATACTTGTGCTGGCCCTCAACTCCAACCTGTTCTATCGCACCGTCACAGCGGTAGAGGTGGATAACCAGCGTTTTAGTGTCGCAGACATGAACTTCTACTACGCCGGTATCTTCGACTTCGACGGTGCCGTCCAAGCCGTACGGCGGAGCACCTTGCTCCACAACCGGGCAGTGGAAGAGGGACTTACCCTAGACCAAGAGGCCAGAGACGGTGTAGAGGACTTTATCTCCATGGTGAGAGACGAGTACGAATCCCTCGGTGCCCGCTCTGCAAGAGAGCTGATTGCCGCCCACTACAGCAGTCGTGTGAACTTGCGGGTTCTGCGGGAGCGGATGGAGTTTGACGCACTAGGCCGCATGTACCAAGACCTGTTTTTTGAGCGGCAACACGATAGCTTTACCGAGGACATGCTAGAGGCGTTTTACGAGGAGCACCGGGACAACTATGACCGGCTATCCTTCCGTGTTTATGAAATTCCCTTCATGTTGGGCGAAATCGACTTCACCACAGACGAAGCGGGCCTAGCGGACATGCCGATCACCACCTTGGCGGAGGCGCAAGCGGCCGCAGACATTATCGCCGCAACCGCGGAAGAGCTAGGCGAGGAAGGGTTTATCCTCGGCGTGATGGAAGCCATGAGCGAGCAAGACCTAGAAGATGGCATGGATGCCGACTTTAACACCCTACAGCGCAACACCCCACGGGGTACCGTTGTACACATGGAGTTCGGCCAGTGGCTCACAGACGACAGTCGAGAGCCCGGTGATGTGACCGTCATAGCGGGGGAGGCGTCAGTCTTTGCGCTATACTTCATCGACTTAGATGACAACCGCTATCACACCTACAATGTACGGCATATTCTAATCGGCTTGGATCAAGGCGTGTTCTTCGATGATAACGGGGAACCTCTTACCCTGTCTGACGAAGAGATTGACAACTTAGAAGCCCAGCAACGGGCCGATGCGTTAGCGCAAGCGGAAGATGTCCTAGCCCAGTGGCGTGCCGGTGAGGCCACGGAAGAGAGCTTTATTGCGCTGGTGCGGGAATATTCTGCCGATAACTGGCAACAAAACGAATCTCCCGGTCTCTTTGAAGTACACGAGGATTCTGGCCTTGTAGACGAGTTTGAAGGCTGGGCCTTAGACCCTGCCCGCTCCCCTGGAGATGTAGAGATTGTGGAAACCCAGTTCGGTTACCATATCATGTACTTCGTGGAAGAGAGTCCTCTAGAGCGCCGCCATACCCTCGCCCAACGGGACATGGCCAATGAGGCGTTCCAAACATGGCTGGAAGAAGCCATCGAGACCACCACTTGGAACGCAACTTTCTTCTCCCGCTTGGTCGGATTTGCGGATCCGAATCAAATGTGGTAAGCACGTTATCATCGCTATCATGCCCCTGTTGCCGATTGCATTTCGGCGACAGGGGTATTTTTATAAAATAAAAAGTGAAAATGTCGAAAAAAGACTTGCATTTTTTCTGTCCGGCATTATAATAAAAAAGACTATATAGTCGGCAGACAAGAAAAGCGGAGTAAGCTTTGTGCATTTATTTGTCGCAGTGCAAGGATGATGACGCAGGTGTACTTATATCCACCAAGGAAGAAGACGCAGCAATGCGGCGAATAAATCAAAAAGACACTCTGGGTTTCCTGTTTGCCGACTATAAACTTGGGGGAGAATAGACTATGAGTAAACAAGCAACACCACCGTCAGACGGCTCCATTCGTAACGCACGGGAACTGGGCATTCCCAAAATGCTGATATTGGGGCTACAACACATGTTCGCTATGTTTGGTGCCACAGTATTGGTGCCGCTAATCACTGGCATGAGTGTGCAGGTCACACTATTCGGCGCAGGGCTTGGAACCCTGCTTTTTCATGTCTTTGGTAAGTTCAAAGTACCCGCATTCTTGGGGTCGTCCTTCGCCTTCATGGCCGGTATTCTGGCCGTGCGGGAGGCGCATGTCTATGCAGAACTGACCGACTTAGAAAAGCTTCAATACGCCGGCGGCGGTATCGTCATTGCCGGGCTGTTGTACTTGGTGCTAGCCATGGTCATCAAGGTTGTGGGTGTGAAGCGAGTGCTTCGCTTTATCCCCCCCGTGGTCACGGGGCCTATTGTTATCTTGATCGGTCTGATTTTGGCTCGTCACGCCGTCTCACAGGCGGAGACCAACTGGCTCTTGGCCCTGCTTAGTCTCGGTATCATCATTGTCGCCAGTCTTTGGGGCAAGGGTATGGTGCGGATTGTCCCCATATTATTGGGGCTGTTCGGTGCCTATATCGTGGCCGTGGGGATGCATTTCTTTGGCGTAACCAACCCGGACGGGAGCTATATCATCGATTTTTCCAGAATCGCCGCCGAGCGGGTAGTGGGCCTGCCGCCGTTCCACTTTGTGCGCTTTGACTGGACGGCTATTATCATTATGCTACCCATCGCCATCGCCACCATCATGGAACACATTGGCGACATCGCCGCCATCAGCCACACCGTGGGCGAGGATTTAGTAGAGGATCCGGGTCTGCATCGCACCCTGATTGGGGACGGCATTTCCACAATGATGTCTGCTGGGTTTGGTGGCCCGGCAAGCACCACCTACGGCGAGAATGTGGGCGTTTTGGCCCTCACGCGGGTGTATGATCCCCGTGTGGTACGCCTAGCTGCGGTATATGCGGTGGTTCTGTCCTTCCTGCCGCAGTTTGCCGCCTTCGTCTACACCATCCCGCCAGCGATTGTAGGCGGCGTGTCGTTTATCCTCTACGGTATGATCTCTGCCGTCGGGATGCGGACGGTGGTGGAGAACAAGGTGGACTTCTCTAACGCTCGGAACCTGATTATCGCGGCGGTGATTTTGGTCTGCGGCCTCGGATTCCCTAACCGGTTCACCGTGACCATCGGCGGGCAGGATATTATTATCACCGCCCTTGCCATGGCCGCCGTGGCGGGTCTGTTCTTAAACGCCGTGTTGCCGGGGAAAGATTACGAGTTTGGCAAGAACCCCGACGGAGATACCGCAGTCAACCTCAAAGCCGGCCCACAAGATAAGATCGCACCAGAGACGGACGAGGGCTAGATTGGATTTAAATTAAAACAGAGCGTGCCGTTATCATAACGGCACGCTCTGTTTTTCATCTATGCTCTTGATAAGGGGCACCGTTTGCCATGCCTGCCTCTAATATTTTCTCATTCTTTCTGACACATCTGCATCCCCTTTTCTCTTTTGTTATGTTTGTATTGTTATTGTTGATGCGCAACCGGGTTGGTCAAAATAATTAGGCCCCACCCAATTAACAAATTCAAGTTGCTGCAATTGTCGCATCACATTCACAACATTTTCTTTGCAGTTTTGGTCTAGCCGTATCAGCATAATGCGCCTGAACTGTGGCCAATTAACCAATGTTTCTTGCCATCTTCCGGCCTGGATCAATTCCCATTCTCTGTCTGAAAGCCTTACTATATCCCTAATGTATAAAGCCCCATCAATATTGCTAAAGTCGTCCAGTGTCCAGGCTCTGTTGTCTCACTGGCTGACACATCTGGTTAAAACAATTATCACAACATCATCTTCGAAATCACTTTGAGAAGGGGGTGTCCGTAAAAAGCGCTCATCTCCACACCCGGAGCATACTCTTGGATCGGGTTCTGGTTCCGGTTCAGATATAACATGTTGCTCCAAAAACCGCATCAAAAGCGTTGCCGCTTCCGCCCTTGTTGCGTTGCCCCGTGGATTTAATGTCCCCGCATCGGTGCCAAGCGTAAGCCCGGTATATACCGCCCAACGCATTTCCGTTTCCGCCCAATCGTTGATTAGATTCGCATCTGGAAAGTCCAAGGTCATACTGGATGCAACCGCCATATCATAGCCTTGGGCGGTAGCAAAGCGGTGCAGAATCGTCGCCATCTCTTGGCGGGTAATATTGACCGTGGGCGCAAATCGTCCGCCGCCGACACCTTGCACGACTTCGTTGTTGTGTGCCCAAATGACGGCTTCCGAATACCACCGCCCCGATGCGACATCGCTGAATACGGCCTCGAACGGAGCCGCAGGTTCCCCCGCCATGCGATACAAAATCGTCACCGCCATAGCGCGGGAAAAGGCAAGGTTCGGCGCAAAGGTGGTAGCGGACGTGCCCTGCATGAGGTCACGCTCAAGCATAAAGCCAATGGCCTCATGCGCCCAGTGTCCCGCAATGTCGGTGAATGGCTGGCTTGCAGGCGGAGACGCAGCAACCGCAACGCTTGGCACCAGCGTCAATAGCATCAAACAAGCCAACATCAAGCAGAACCCTTTTTCGTCTGTCTTAACATATCCATTCTCCTTATCCTCTTTCGGGTGTATTTCTATGCCACTATTTCATTTAGGGCAAGACCGTTAGTACAACAGTATTAGACCAAATTGCTATTCGCTCCTGATTTTCTTGTTCCCAATTTAAATCAAAGAAAGCGATAAATCTTAGTTCATGTGTACCCGGCGGCAAGGGGTTGACTCCGGCTCCAAGATGCGACCAAACTGTTCGTATTGCGTCATTTACCGACAAAAATCTTGGACGAGGCAACGGCATGTCAAAAGGCGATACTGGTCTTTCGCAATATCTATTGCGGGGACAACCATAACCACAGCCAAATGGATTCCAGTTCGGAATATCCGGCCAGAACAAAGTGCTATAGGTTATGGTTTGATCCTCTCCGCTATTGTTTTTTAACTCAACATTCGCCCGAAAAGTCTCGCCTTGCGGCAAACTCGTCTCTTCCACCGAAATTGTCAGTACGAAATCTTCATTCAGAGGCGGAACGTATTCAGATTGCACAGTAAACATAACTGTATTAGACTGAATTTGTACTGATTGGTAATTATCTTGAAGTCTTAAAGCGAATGCAGCGCGAAATCTCAGTTCATGTCTCCCCGGTTCTAAATCAAGCGGCATACAAAATGTATCTCGTATTATGCTATCTGCCTCAAAAAATCTTGATTGGGGAAGAGGGGGGTCTTCTGCCACTGACACACCACTTGAATTACGCCAGAACGGAGCACTCGGCGAAAACAAAAGGCTGTAGACGATTACATGATCCTCACCGCTGTTGTTTTTCAACTCAACGTCAACAACAAGTCTCTCCCCCTGCGGCAAACTTGTCTCTTCCACCGAAATTGTGAATACAAAGGGTTCACGCAATCTTTCGTTTTCTCTAACAAATCGCGTAAGCACTGTTGCCGCCTCTGCCCTAGTCGCATTACTGCGTGGGTTTAATTCTCCCAAATCGGTGCCACGCATAACCCCATTCTGCACCGCCCAGCGCATTGCTCCCACCGCCCAATCGTTGATTAGATTCGCATCCGGAAAGTCTAAGGTCACACTGGATGCAACCGCCACATCATAGCCTTGGGCGCTGGCAAAGCGATGCAGAATCGTTGCCATTTCTTGACGGGTGATATTGACTGCGGGCGCAAATCGTCCATCGCCAATGCCTTGCACAACTCCGCTACTGTATGCCCATGCAACAGCATCGGAATACCACCGCCCCGGTGCAACATCGGTGAATACGGTTGCAGACTGAACTGGCGGCTCCTCTGCCATGCGATACAGAATCGTCACCGCCATAGCACGGGAGAAAAGGGCATTCGGCTCAAAAGTTGTAGCCGATGTCCCCTCCATAAAGCCACCCTCGACCATAAAGCCAATGGCCTCATGCGCCCAGTGTCCCGCAATGTCGGTGAACGGCTGGCTTGCGGGCGGAGGCACAGCAACCGCAATGCTTGGTGCCATCCCAATCACCAGACAAACAACCACCAGCAGACAGATAACACGTTTTGGACAATACTTGCTCGAACGCACAAAAACCACTCCCTTGCTAAAAGTGCAATATACTACCACATCATAATACTATAAGGACATCTACACAGTCAACAAATTTCTGGGAAATCTATTGACCATTGTACGGCGATATAAAACAAAAAGCCGGCCCAGACATTCGTCTGGGCCGGTTTTCTGCAAGTCTTTAGAGGGGTTGTACGTTAACCGCTCTGCTCTTGGCACTGTTTTTGGGATCTGGCTCAATGTCATAGCTGACTTTTTGACCGTCTTCCAGTGTTTTGAACCCGTCGGTTTGGATTGCGGAGAAATGTACGAATACGTCCTCGCCGCCTTCATCGTTAGAGATGAATCCGAACCCTTTGTCTGCGTTGAACCATTTTACTGTACCTTGTTGCATGGTGGAGCCTCCTGAAAAAAATAGTGTATCAATCTGGACACGAGCGATCACATGTTTTTGTAAACGATGCGTTGTTTTTGCAATCCCTTACAAAAACATGTGAGTACAACTGAGCAGATGACCTCATGAGCATATCATATCCTATCATGCATGTCAACAGAAAAAAACAGTATTCTCCGTCGATTTGTGGTACAATGGTTGCAGGGGACGTAGGAAGCGGCCCCGGAATCGGAGAAAATGCCAGTGACTACATTTGAAAAACTGGGCCTACGGGCTGTTATCTTTGATATGGACGGTCTATTATTTGAGACAGAAGCCCTGTATTTAAAAGCATGGCCCGAGGTGGGCGCCGCCATGGGCTTCACCATCACGCAAGAGATTGCCATGCAGACACTCTCCCGACAACTAAAGGATTGTGAGGCTATATTTCAGGCCCATTACGGCCCAGAATTCTCGATTGACGCAGTTCGCCCTGTTATGCAGGCGTGGTTCCTTGCGGAGATTGAGAAAAACGGTCTCCCGCTCCGTCCGGGGGCACGGGAAATAGTAGAACTCATCCATGAGAGGGGCATCCCCTTTGCCCTCGGTACCGCCAATCGCACCGATGTGGCACAGTATTATTTAAAGGTGACAGGGCTTGCGGAATATTTTAACACCATCGTCACTTTGGATATGGTAGAACATGCCAAACCTGCCCCGGATGTTTTTCTCCAAGCCGCCGAGCGCATGGGGGTATTACCGGCCCAGTGTTTGGTGCTGGAGGACTCTCCTATTGGGCTCCAAGCCGCCTATGCCGCCGGTTGTCTGCCTGTCCTTGTGCCGGATTTGCTTACGCCGGACGAGGCGACCATTGCCAAAGCTTGGCGGGTATTCGACAACCTCAAACAAGTGGCGGAGGTTCTTTTCTAATGTTCTGCATCGGCCCTCACCTCTCCACCACCGGCGGGTTTTTGAAGATGGGGCAGACAGCGGTGGAGATTGGTGCGAACACCTTTCAATATTTTACCCGCAACCCTCGCGGCGGCAGAGCAAAGGCTATCGACCCCGCAGATGCGGCGGCACTAATCGCTTTGATGGAGGAAGAACAGTTCGGCCCCGTCATGGCCCATGCGCCCTATACATTAAATCCCTGCTCTGATAAGCCGTCAGTGCGAGAATTTGCCATGCAGACCATGGCGGACGATCTGGTGCGGACGGAGTACCTCCCCGGTAATTTCTATAACTTCCACCCCGGCAGCCATGTGGGGCAGGGGATAGAGGCGGGGATTACCTTGATTGCAAAACAGCTCAACACACTTCTAACCTCTGACTTAACCACAACAGTACTCTTAGAGACCATGACGGGCAAGGGAAGCGAGATCGGCGGCTCGTTTGAAGAGTTACGAGAGATATGCGACCGGGTTTCTCTTGCTGACAAGCTGGGCATCTGCTTAGACACCTGTCATATCCATGATGCGGGGTATGATATTGTGGGCGACCTTGATGGTGTGCTTACAGAGTTTGACCGGGTGATTGGCCTAGAACGCTTACAAGCCATCCATCTCAACGACAGCAAAAATCTTCGGGGAGCGAAAAAAGACCGCCATGCGGTCATTGGCGGCGGCGAATTGGGGCTGGCGGCCCTGACTCGTGTGATCAATCACCCCGTGCTTCGGGTGCTACCGTTCTTTTTGGAAACACCCAACGAACTGCCGGGGTACGCAGAAGAGATTCGTTTGCTGCGTCAGTTGCGTGTATAGGCGGGTTTTGGCATTCGTCCTCCATCATTTTTAAGCAATAGCGAAAGGGACGCAAAGCAACCAAGCTTGCGTCCCTTTCTAAGAAGAAAAGAGAAAGTAGAGCGAACATTTGAAAGGATGTGAATCCCTTTCATAGGGTCATTATACAATATATCTTAATGTTTGTCAAGTATATTTCAAGAATTTTTTCAACATTTGGCGAAAAAATTTTTCTGCACCGCATTGACATCTCTCGTACCATATGGTAGAGTAGTAAGCGTCTTATACGGAGGGTTACCGAAGTGGTCATAACGGGGCGGTCTTGAAAACCGTTAGGGGGCAACCCCACAAGAGTTCGAATCTCTTACCCTCCGCCAGATTGTGATAAATCCGAACTCGTGCCAACCGGTGCGAGTTCGGATTTGTTCGTTAGGTGTGATGGTTGCCGTTTGCCTTCCATTCAAACATCCCCTGTCATCAATCGTTCTAACACCTCCGACTTCGACAGCCGCTCCAAATACCGCACCCCGTCTTTGGCGGGGTCGTGGTGGCAAGCCCCGCGGTAGTCGCAGTAATCGCAAGGGGAGCTCCCGCTCCCCATATGGGGGCTGGGCGCAACTTGTCCTGCCCGCATCTCTTTGGCGAGGGCCAGCAGGGTTCGATCGATATGCCGTCCAAGGCGGCCCAGTTCTTCGGCGGTGACGAGGGCATCCCCTTCGTAATCGCCGGTTTTTTTGCTGATTTTTACGGGGATAAATTGATGCTTCTCGCCCCGCTCCATGGCCTCGATAAGGGCCGGGTCTCGGAGGATGAGGCCGGAGCGAACCAGCTCTTTGCGCCGGGCCTTTTCAATCTCTTCAGGCGGGGTGTTTTTATCGGCCTGCACCAAAATATCACGGGCAGCGGCGTAGAGGACGCCGCCGGGGACTAGGGGCATGTCACCATACAACTCGCCGCCTAAGCGGGTAATGGCAAAGAGGTAGAGCAGCATCTGCACCCCCACGCCGTACCAAATATCCGACAGGGAAAACTTCTGCCGCCCCGTCTTATAGTCCACCACACGGAGATAGATTTTCCCGTCGTGAAGCCAGCCGTCCACCCGGTCCACTTTGCCTTGCAGGGTGAGGTCTACACCATCAGCAGAAAGGGACACTGGCGGCAGGGCGGCCCCCTCGCCGCCGAAGGCCAACTCAAAGTGTAGGGGCGTGAAGTCCGAGCGGCGGAGCTCTTCTACCATATCCGCTACCACTTGATCCGTTTCCCGCACCAGACGGTTGAACAGATAGCGGAACCGCTGGGTTTTGGTGTCCATGTTGCCGATGTAAGTATCAATATACTCTGCGATAAACTGGGCGGTCAGGGTGCTCCAATCGTCTGCGGCCTCGGTGTGGAACCCGCCCCGGTCTTGGATTTCTCTTGTTACATTTTCTAGGATAAAGTGCATGAACTCCCCTGCCATGGGGGCGTCTAAGTCCGCTTTTTTCCGACCCTTTGCGCCAAGGCCGTATTGCATGAAATAACGGAACGCACAGGAGCCAAAGGTTTCCACCTTACTGGCGGACAGGCGCAGGGTGTCCCCGTAAAGCTGGCGATTGATCGGCTCGGATAACTCCTCATTTCTGCCGATTGCAAGAGATGTAAGGGCCTGTAGGCGGGAATCGCCTGCAAAATAGGCCGCCGCATCTTCCGCCGTGGGGCCAGCCTGACCGCAAAGCGCCGCCCGCAGAGCCAAGTCAAAGGCCGGGGCCGGGGCGTTTTGGAGCGCGGCATCCCCCAATGCGGACATGGGCATGGCATCTCGCCCGACAATATGGCCAAGCCGGACAAACACCGCAGACGGGCGGCAGGGGTCTTTGCCCTCGGATTCAGGGCAAGAGACAATCAGCTTTTCTTTCGGCGCAGAAAACGCATGGTAAATCAAAGCCTGTTCCCGATAAATGCCCATCTCGGCAGAGTCGGACAGGGTGAGGCCCAGCTCTCGCAGACGGTCACGCTCTAAGTCTGTCAGTATCCCTTGACTGCCGCCGGGGGTGGGCAGGCGGGTATCCGTGGCACCTAAGACGATGAGACACTTCAAATCCCGCCGCCGGGTGCGGTCAAGGTCGCCCAGTTGCACCCGGTCAATGGTTTGGGGGATGCTGCCCACTTGATATTGACCCAGGGTCAAGCGCATCAGGGCCGCAAACTCCGATTGTTCCATGGGGGTGTCGCTTAGGATGGCATGGGCTTGTTCTAAGGCATCCATTAAAATGTCCCAGATTTGGCTGTACTCCGCCGCTAGGGTCTCTCGTCCGCTGTCACGGAACCGGGCTGCTTTTTCGGTGAGGGTTTGGGGCAAGCCGATGGCGTCCAAAAAATCATACAGGGCCGTTGCTTGTTCTGCGGCGATGGTCGCCTTCTGCCCGGTGGCAGAGAGGGCGAGAAGCGGGGCCGATATCCGGTGACGCAGGGCGTTGATGGTGTCTAGTTCCGCCCGCTCTTTTGCCCCAAACGCAGCTTGATACCCGGCAGGATTTTCTACCCAGTCGGCCTGTTTTGTCCAAGCCGAGCCTTGCAGATTCCACTGTCGGACATAACCCTCCAGCACATCTACCTCCCGCTGGGAGATACCGGCAAGGCCCGTGCGGAGATAGCGGAACACCGCCTCAAACCGCCAGCCCCCATCCAGAATATCCAACGCCGATGTGAGGAGCAGTAGGATCGGCTTTTCTAAAATGCTGGACTTTCTCGCCATGTGTACCGGAATATCGTACTGGGCAAACACATGTTCTGTCACGGTCTCATAGCTGTCAAACCCACGGGCGGTCACGGCGATGTCCCGATAGCGGTACCCCTCGTCCATGACCAGTTTCCGCACTCGGGCGGCGGCCAGTTCGCACTCTTGTGCCGAGGTGGCAGCAGTGTAGAGTTCTACGGTGGGGTCTGGGTCAGTGACGGGGACATCCGGCAATTTGTCAGCAAACAGATATTGCGCCACCGCCTGTAGTTCCGCCGGGCGAGTGGTACCGGGAGGCAGTTCGGTGACTGTCACCTTCTGCCCCACATCCTCTGCCCAGCGTTTGAGACGATTTGCGGTCTCCACAGCGGGAGCGAACAAAGGGCTGTCGTCATGGAGACCGTGACAGGTCAACGCCACGGTCACATCCGCCCCGGCCTGTAACAGCCGCTTTAAAATCCGCCCCTCTACGGCGGTAAAATCGGAAAAGGCATCTACAAAAATGGAGAATGTTGTGACCACGCTGTCGCCAATGCTGTCCGCCAACCGGGTCAGGGTGTCCCGCGGGTCACGCTTGCCGGATAAATTGTCATACGCACCTAGTAAAAAGGCCAAGTCCCGCAGTTTATCCCCCAAAGCACCTTCTGTCCAAGGGGCGGCATCTAAAAGAGCTGCCGGGTCTAGCCCGCACTGTTTCAGCTCGTCTATGGTGTCCAATAAGCCTTGTAAAAACTCTGGCCGCCGACCCATATTACCGTAGAGTGTTAACTCTTCCGCCACCGCACGAAGGGCCATCCGCATAGTGAGCATCCGCCCGCCTGCATCTAACGGTACGCCATGTTTGCCGCCCAACTCGTCCGCCACCCGCCCGGCGAGACGGGTGAAACTGAGTACCTCGGCATAAAGACTTACACTAGGCCCGGCGGCGGCTACCAGTTCCCGCTCGGCAGCGTGAGAATACTGCTCCGGCACGATGAAAATAGCGCCGGGTATCTGCGCCGCTGTACGTTGCCGCAGGGCATCAAACAAGGCCGTTGTCTTTCCGCTGGTGGCGGGGCCTAAGATTAGTTGTAGCATAGAAGGCCGCCTTTCTGTGAAGAGTTCCCTCCAGTATACCACGACAGCCGCACCTTTTCTATAGATAAACCATAGACTGGAGCATCCCAGAAGAAAAGGAGCCTAGTTTGAAACATGCACGAACAACCTTACATAGACCACCACATGGGTCATCATACAGAGCATCATCGTGGGCGCCATCCCCACGAGGGGCATCATCACGACCGCTACGCCCGGGAACTAGATCGGCGCTATCCGGAGCTGTATCATCGCCTTGTCCCCTTTGTAGAAACCGCCCATCGCACACATCACGACATCAGCCGCATGAGCCACACACAGCTGCACCATCTGGCGGATCGGATTATGCACGAGAGCGGCGTGCTGCGCCATCTGCCTCATGGTCACACAGAGGACACGGTGCGGGACATGACAAAAATCCTGCTACTCAGCCTAGACGACGGGGCCGCAGTGGAGACGTTTAGTCCTCTAGTGCCATTAGCCCTCGGTCTGGGGCTTGGCCCGTGGGCTTGGCCCTATTACGGCTTCGGTGGCCCTTGGTTTCCCCGGCGGCATTTCCACCGCGGGCGGCGGGGTGGTCACCCCGGCGGACACCGAGGTCGTCGGTAGGGGAGCGTTGATTTAGGTAGATAACGAAACAAGCTTCTTCTGTCTTTGGAAGAGGCTTGTTTCAGTTTCAACAATACAAAAAATAGACCGCACGGTGTTGCTCCCCCTTTCAACGTTATCGACGATATATTCCAGTCATAAACCCATCCCCCCAACCATACACTTGTACCATCAACGAAAAAAGGCGGACAACCATGAGCAAACAAATCCCTCTCATCAACCGCTACGATGAAGCGGTTGAGCTACTTCCATACAACCTCCGGGCACCGGCCCGGCTGATAGACGAGGCGGACAAGGCCACCGCCGAAGAGTTCCGGCTCCGCATGGGCCAAGCCCCGACGATTGTGCAGTCGGAGGGGGAGAGACCCTTCGCCTCGGGGCAGGTGACGGTCAAAGAACTCACCGCCGTGTTAGAAATCGCCTCCGCCGTGTCGGCCCACGCCGTGCGGGACAGCATGAAACGGGGCTACATAACCGCAAAAGGCGGGTTCCGGGTCGGCCTCGGCGGCCAGACTGCCATCCGGGACGGAGAGGTATCAGGCTTTACCCACCTCGGCTCTGCTGCCATTCGGATTACCAAAGAGATTCTCGGCCTCTCGGACGGCCTGTTGCCCCAGCTCAAAGCGCAGGGCGCGCTCCAATCCACCCTCATCCTCTCACCCCCCGGCGGAGGAAAGACCACAGTACTCCGAGACCTCATCCGCCGATGTTCCCATGACGGTCACCGGGTGGCAGTGGCAGACGAGCGGGGCGAGCTTGCCGCTCTGCGGGACGGAGCACCCCAGATGGACGTGGGGCCACGGACAGATATCCTCACCGGGTGCCCCAAGGCGGAGGCCGTTCTCATGCTGCTCCGTGCCATGAACCCAGAGATTATCGCCATGGACGAGATTACCGCCCCGGCGGACACAGGGGCCTTAGAACATGCGGCAAACTGCGGCGTAATCCTACTCGCCACCGCCCACGGACAGGGGTTAGAGGATTTAAAGCGAAAGCCCATGTATCGGCGGCTACTGCGAAAGGGGTTGTTCCGCCGCTTGGTCACAGTCAAAAAGGGCCCCGGCGGGCGTTCATACATCGTCACAGAAATGGGGGAGCAGTTATGCTAAGTCTTATCGGTGCAGTCTTAGTCATTGGGGCCACAGCCACCTTTGGCCTCGCCAGTCTCTGGCGGATGGGGGCAAGGGTGCGGATACTGTCCGCCCTGATTGCCACGCTGGAGACCATGAAAAGCGAGATTTGCGACCGCATGACCCCTGTCCCAGAGCTGGTAGATAAATTGTCGGAAGAGGCCCCGCCGCCAGTAGACATGTTCTTTTGCAAGCTTCGGCAAGCCATGGGGGAAATCGGTATCCGTAGCTTTTATTTCCTTTGGAAAGCCGCCCTCTTAGCCTCCCCGGAACTAGAACTCCGTGATCCGGAGCGGGAGGCGCTGATTGCCCTCGGTCAAAGTCTCGGCCGATACGACGCAGCCGAGCAGAGAGACGCATTTACCTACACCCAACGGCGTTTAGAGAGCTACCTACGCCACGCAGAAGAAGAGCGGGCCAAACAGGGCAAAGTCCACGCTGCCCTCGGCATCACCGTGGGTGTGTTCGTGGTGATTATCTTACTATAGTCGAGCACGTCCCACCAAAGACAGCAGGAGGACAACACCAATGATAGATGTGGATCTGATTTTCCGAATTGCGGCGGTGGGGATTCTCGTGGCCGTGTTAAACGCACTGCTCACCCGTGCCGGGCGGGACGACCAAGCCCTGATGACCACCATTGCGGGACTTATCGTGGTGCTGGTCATTGTGGTACAAGAGATTTACAACCTGTTTGAGCTTATCCGGCGGCTATTTGGGTTTTAGCTGTGGACATGTTATTGCGTGCGGTCGCCATCGGCATTGTGGGGTCGGTGCTGGGGCTGGTCTTAAAACGCTCCAACCCGGAAATTGGGCTACTGTTGGCCTTGGCGGTGGCTCTGCTAATAGTGGGGCTGGGGGCACGGGTGGCGGGGGTGATATTAGACTTTGCAGACACCCTGCAATCTGCCGCCAACCTATCGCCCGCCCTGTTCGGGCCAGTGTTCCAGACTGTGGGTATCGGGATTTTGACCCGGATTTCCTCTGATATTTGCAAAGATGCGGGACAAAGCGCCATCGCTTCTACGGTAGAACTGGCGGGCACCGTCGCCGCCTTATACATCGCTCTACCCTTGATGCAGGCCGTGTTTCGGATGATTGGAGGGCTATTATAGCATCCTCTCTTGGCACTCACGATTTTCTTGGCGGTCTTTTTGCCGTCATACTGCGTTGTCGTCCTTGCCGGGTTACGACACGCCTGCATCCTCCGCCTTGTCTGTCAGCAAAAATCCTCGCCAATTAAACCATGAATGCCAAGGGAGGATGCTATATGAAGCGTTTGTTTTTCGCCTTTCTGCTCCTCACCCTCCTTACCACCACTGCCCATGCGATGGACAACGAGGCCCTCATCGACCTACAATCCGAGGCCCTAGGCACAGACCAACTGGAGGGCGCAATCCCCCAAGAGGCCAGAGACCTGTTGGGGGACAGTGATATGACCGGGACAAGCTTTGACCAGGGCCTAGAGCGCATCTTCCAAAACGTCATGAGGATGCTGGGCGGCGTGTTCCGAGAGGCGGCCCGCAGTGCGGCCCTAGTGCTGGTCATTGCGCTACTAGCGGGGCTTGTAAACAGTATGTACGGCGGTGGGGGAGAGGGGGTTCCCAACTATGTGCCCTTAGTGGGCGTATTGGCTGTCGCTACCGTGGCGGTGGGTTCCGGTGGCGCATTCATCGGGTTGGGTGCCCGGACATTATACGAGTTAGAGACCTTCGCCCAAACCTTGTTCCCCGCCATGACTCTAGCGGGGGCGGCAAGTGGGGCCGTGACCTCGGCGGCGGTGAAATATGCGGGGACGATGCTGTTTTTCAATCTATTGCTCACCATTACCACCCGGGTCATTATGCCCCTCATCTACGCCTATATCGCCGCCTCTATCGGCAGTGCGGCCATGGGGGGCGAGGGACTGAAGAGTGCCGCAAACCTACTCAAATGGGTGGCGGGGGTGTTGATTACCACCATTATGATTGCCTTTGTGGGATATCTCACCGTTACCGGGGTGGTGGCGGGTTCTGCCGATGTGGTTACCACACGGGTGGCAAAAACCACTATCTCCACTGTCTTGCCCGTGGTAGGCGGTATCGTGGCGGATGCCGCAGAGACCGTATTGGCTGGGGCCATGTTGGTGCGAAACGGCATGGGGGTGGCGGGGCTATTGGTGGTTTTGGCAATCTGTCTGATTCCCATCCTGCAATTGGGTGCCCATTACCTCATGTTCAAAGCCGCCGCTGGGTTGTCTGGTGCGGTGACGGATGCCCGTGTGGGCGGGTTGATTGACAATCTCGGCACCGCGTTTGGTATGGTTATGGGGTTAACCGGAGCGGGGGCGATGATGATGTTTTTTTCCATACTTTCTATGATGCGGGTGGTGATACGATGAAGGGGTTTGCCCTTCGTAGGGGACGATGGCAATCGTCCCGCAAACCGCGGGCGGATTGCCATCCGCCCCTACGGCTTGTGTTTTTGGCCCCACCTTGTAGGGGACGTGCCCCTGCGCGTCCCGGCCTTTGACCTTTCCTATTCGGCGTTTCGCCGAGTTTGCCTTGGCGCAGACCGCCAACTGGTCATGTCCTGCCGGACGGGCTTTCTTTTCACCCTACGGGTGTTAACTCAACTAACCATTTGCGGGAAGGACACCCGCAAACGGAAGTTTTGTAGTATGTCGTTGAACAAAAAGAAACAAAAAGTCAACACAGGGGCTGCGCCCCTATGTACCCGCAAAGGTCAAGGGCAGAGTGACGACGGTTTTGCACCTTATACTCCGTACTGGTGTCAAAGCCCTCTAGCCGGATGTAATAGTACTCTCAACCCCAATGGTCAAGGGCGGTGGTGGGGCCGGATTGATGTTTTATTGAATTGCGCTCATAAATGGATAGTATATAGGTTGAGATTATGCAAACCGGCTCTCCTGAGTGGCGGAGAGCCGGTTGTTGGAAAGGCAATGTTTTGTTATCGGGGTCTGACAGTTGGCCAACCATTGTCCCAAATAACCTGTGATCTGCCTCCGAATATTCCGTTGAGAACTGAACCAAAGAAACTGAATACCATGATACCACCTCCTCCATAATTAATAATATGAATTACTTGCGCATTTAATTAAGATGCGTATAAAAGTATACTACCGGGGCGGCCGGATGCTGTCAAGAGAAAAAGTGAAACTTTTCCAAAATTTTTTAAGGACTCAAAACTTGAGGTGTAGGAAATGTGGCCCTTGTTAAAATGGCCGCTTATCAAAATACCCGTTTTCTTTCCAATGCTCATAAGGATAATTCCCCGCACCAACATATTTCTTCACAATAAACCTCGATATATAATAAAAACAGATAGTCGAGACATATGGCCGCCCCTTTTTCGCCTTGAAAAACCTCTGCGCAGATCGGCGAAGGGACGTTTCATACTTCTTCTGTTTTGCTTGCGGCATCTTATTCCAAAGAGTTGTGTGCATACGAAAACCCAATGCATAGACACGATTCATGCCCCAATGCTTCAGCACCTTTTTTATGGGCTTTATAGCGGCAGCGGAACCTGTCCCAGTAGAAAGAATAAACGCTTTCTTGTCAAACATCTCCACTCGCGGAGACACAGGCAACACCAAAAAATCCAAATGGTCAAGCAAATTCTTCATCGCCCCTGACATACTGCAAGCACCATAGTGGGGCGTCGCAAACACCAATGCATCCGCATCCAAGATGGCTTCTAACATCGGACTGACATACACCGCATTCGGACACTGTTCCGGTAAACCGCCCAGGCACAAGGTACAGCCGGTACAAAATTCCGGCAAATCCTGCGGCATGAAAAACTCCGTAAAACAAACCCCACCACACGCAGATAATTCATCCATAAACCGTTTGGTCACAAGATAAGTATTCCCTTTTCTAGGACTTCCGTGAAACACTACAACCTTCATATGCCCTCCCAGACAAAATGCAAATTCCTACGCATCCAAACAACGCAACAATAGTATACCACAAAAGCCACCACCTTTCGAGCACCAGACTCAGCCCCACCTTCTAACCTTGACCTATGCTACCCATTCAAGAACGCATTTCAATAGCACACCAACCCGGCACCACCACCGCCCTTGACCATTGGGGTTTCGAGTACTATGACATCTGGCTAGAGAGTATCGGCACCAAGGCAGAGTATAAGATGCGAAACCGTCGTCACTCTGCCCTTGACCTTAGCGGGTACATAGGGGCGCAGCCCCTGTGTTTCTTTTGCTTCTTTGCGAAGCGGCAAAGAAGGCCCGTCCGGCAGGACATACACGCTGGCGGGAACCGCCAAGAAAACCTCGGCGGCAACGCCGAACAGAAAAGGTCAAGAGCCGGGACGCACAGGGGCATGTCCCCTACGAAGAACACCCCGCCAAGCACCAAAAAAACCAAAGGAGGCCCCCCACCATGCCTGAACTAATCCGCACCTGGCTCCTCGGCCTCACCGCCGCCGCATTCCTCACCACCATCGCCATGACCCTAACCCCCAAAGGCCGCCCCCGCGCCGTGGTGGGCCTCGTGTCGGGTCTCGTCACTATCGTGGCCCTCATCGCCCCCATTGTTGAGTTCGACTTCCACGCCTACGCCAGAGACACAAGCGGATTCGAGGCGCAACTGGAGGCCCAACTGGAAGAGATGGAAGCCGCCCAAGAAAGGCTGACAAGTTTACTCATAAGCCAGCGGAGCCAAGCATATATATGGGACAAAGCCGAACGCTTGGGCCTTGGACATCTGACAGTGGAGGTGGCTACTACCCAAGGGGCGGACGGCTGGCCGGTTCCTGACCGGGTCTGGGTTGTGGGCGCGGTTTCACCCGGTGACAGGCAGATACTATCCGAATTTTTGACCGACACCTTCGGTATCCCGGTCAATCGACAGTACTGGAGCGAATCCGATGAATGAGAAACGAGCTAGACCAAAACTAGACCCTGCCGGACTCTACAAAGCCTTGGGGAAGCATAAGTATGTCCTGCTGGTACTCCTAGTGGGTGTACTTATCATCCTCTGGCCGGGCGGAGAACATCAGGCAGGGCCAGAGGCCCCGGCGGAGGATGCCGCAGCACCACGGCTCACCTTTTCCCTGGCCGCCGAAGAACAGCGTATCGCTACGGCCCTCAGCCAAATTGCAGGGGCGGGAGAGGTCACGGTGGTGCTCAGTCTGAAAACTTCACTAGAACAGGAGGTGGCAGTAGATGAGGACGCTTCCGGCCGCCGGGAGACGGTCACCATCTCGGCGGGCCAAGGTGTCCAGTCGGAGGTGACCCTGCGGTACCGCTACCCCGAGTTCCAAGGGGCGCTGGTGGTCAGTGAAGGGGCGCATAACGCCAGTGTCCGGCTCCAATTGACCCAAGCCGTGGCCGCCTTGACGGGGCTTGGCACCGATCGGATTACAGTGACCGTGATGCAAAGCAGGGACGACAGTAATGAGAATATAGGAGGAATAGAAGGATGAAAGTGTTCAAACGAAATGCAGTCATTATTACAGTGCTCTTGTTCGTGGCGGTGGCGGTGTTCTTAAACTGGTCGTATAACCGAGGGCAAGACTTAGCCGCAGATAACCCCGTCACCACCGAGCGGCTGCCCAGCGGCGAGGATGAGGAAAAAGAAGAGACCATCGGCGAAGAGCGGGAGAACCAAGACAGCCAGCCCCAAGATGGCGAGGACACGGAAAGCCTCTATTTCCGCCCGGAACATAGTGCCCTCAGCGCCGCCGCCGTGAGCTATTTCGACTCTGCCCGCCTAACGAGAGAGCAAGCGCGAGACAGTGCCACCACCCTACTCCAAGAAGCCGCCGCCATCGGCACGGCATCTCAGGAGGAGATTGATAATGCTCTAGGGGCCATTACCACCATGGCCGCCTTCGCCCTGCAAGAGGCGCAGTTAGAGAATATTCTCATGGCCAAAGATTTCGAGCAAGCGGTGGTGTTTATCCGGGCTGAGGGCATCAGTGTCATCGTCAACGCCCCAGCCGAGGGGTTGAGTGATGTGGCTGTGGCTAGGGTGACAGAAGCGGTGATTAGCGAGCTAGGAGTCGGGGCGGAGCAGATTACGATTATTCCGGTGAGTTAAACAGGGACAGAAAGCTTTTGGATAGAAAACGGTGTAGTATCATGCTACGCCGTTTTCTTTTTTGGCAATATAATCAAAACCACTTGACAAGCTCTTGCAAGTATGATAGGATTAATTTGCAAATGATAACCATTATCATTAATAACAAATAAGGAGGCCATCCCATGTCATTGATTGGAAAAAAAGTTGGCGAATTCAAAGCCCAAGCGTATGTGAACAACGACTTCAAAGAGGTGACCTTAAACGACCTAAAAGGCAAGTGGTCTGTGTTCGTGTTCTATCCCGCAGATTTCACCTTTGTGTGCCCCACGGAACTGGGGGATTTAGCAGACCTCTACGACGAGTTCAAACAAGCCGGGTGTGAGGTTTATTCCGTGTCCACCGACACCCATTTTACCCACAAAGCGTGGCATGACGCATCTGACACCATCAAGAAAATCCGCTATCCCATGCTGGCGGATCCCACCCATGCGATCTCCGAAGACTTCGGTGTACTCATCCCGGATGCGGGGCTGGCCCTGCGGGGTTCTTTCGTCATCAACCCGGATGCTGAGATTGTGGCCTATGAAGTCAATGCGTTGGGTGTCGGCAGAAGTGCCAAAGATTTGCTGCGCAAAGTGCAGGCGGCTCAGTTCGTTGCAAAGCACGGCGACCAAGTGTGTCCCGCAAAGTGGGAGCCGGGCGCAGAGACATTAAAGCCGGGTCTGGATTTGATCGGCAAGCTCTAAACATGAAAGGGCATTTAGGTGGTAACTATGAAAAATCTATACGATTTAATCATTATCGGCGCTGGGGCGGCAGGCCTGAGCGCCGCCATCTATTCCGGGCGGGCCAAGCTTCGCACCTTGGTGATTGAAAAGTCCGGGGTCGGTGGGCAGGTGAAGATTACGGAAGAAGTGGTCAACTACCCCGGCGTGTTTTCTACCAGCGGGGCGGAGCTGGCCAAAGAGATGAAGCGGCAGGCGGTAAATTTCGGTGCCGAGTTTGCGGTGGGGGATGTGGCAAGCGTAGACTTTGCCGGGGATTTGAAAACCGTGACCACTGCGGCGGGGGAGACCTATTCCGCTGTGGGTATTATCATTGCCGCCGGGGCAAAACCCCGGAAACTGGGCTTTGAGGGCGAGACCAAGTACGGCGGGCGGGGTATTGCCTACTGTGCCACCTGTGATGGGGAGTTTTTTGCCGGGAAAGATGTGTTCGTCATCGGTGCAGGATTTGCGGCGGCGGAAGAGGCGATATTCCTCACCCGTTTTGCCAAACAAGTGACAGTTATCGCCAGAGAGCCGGCATTTACCTGTTCAAAAACCATCGCCGACAAGGTGCTGGCCCATGATAAGATTACGGTGAAATTCAACACGGAAATCACCTCTGTCCGTGGGGAAAATGTGGTGCAAGAGGCCCATTTTGTTAATAACGAGACCGGGGAGACGTGGACGCATAAAGTGGACAGCGGTTCTTTCGGCGTGTTTATCTTTGTGGGCTATGAGCCGGAGAGCGGTGTGTTCCGTGACCATGTGGCGACAGACCAATGGGGCTATATCTTAGCTGACGTGGACATGCAGACCAGTGTCCCCGGTGTCTATGTGGCGGGGGACATTCGCCCGAAACGGCTGCGGCAACTGGTCACAGCGACGGCGGACGGGGCTATTGCGGCCACGGCCATTGAGAAATACATCAACGACACCAAAGAGACCGCCGGTATCGTGATAGAAGGGTCGCCCGAGCAAGCCAACCAGCCAGAAGAGACAGGGGACGTGTTCGGTGAACAGGCGGCAGAGCAGATTCGCTATGTCATGGAGCGGTGCGAAGGAGAGGTTGCTATCCACGCCGTACTACAAGACGATGCCTTGTCCGAGGAGATTCGCACATTCCTCCAAGCCTTTGCCGAGACCACAGACCAGGTGCCTGTACACATGTACCAAAAGGGAGAAGACCTCAAACTAGAAGCGGAAATTGCGACAGACCTCTATCCGGTCATCGCCCTGATGGGCAAAGATGGGGTATATACCGGGATCAACTTCCACGGTGTCCCCGGCGGGCATGAGTTAGAGTCGTTTATCTTGGCTATCTATAACGCCGCCGGGCCGGGGCAAGCAGTCTCCGACGAGTTAAAGCAGCGTATTCGGGGGTTAAAAGGCCCCATCAACCTGAAAATCGGCGTGTCCTTGTCGTGTACCATGTGCCCGGAAGTGGTGCAGGCCAGTCAGCGGATTGCACTGTTGGGTGACGGGATCACGGCGGAAATGGTGGATTTGCAACACTACCCGGAACTGCGGGACAAGTATGCTGTGATGAGCGTACCCGCCCTGATCATCAACGATACGGATGTGTTGTTCGGCAAAAAAAGCATGGAAGAATTGGTGGAATACTTGGCATGAGCACTTCTCGGCATACAATACAACGACAGATTATTTTAGATACCCTGCAATCCTTGGACACCCATCCCTCGGCGGAGGATTTGTACGGCATGATTCAACAAATTCATCCCACCATCAGCAAGGCCACCGTGTATCGGAATTTGCGCCAGATGGCGGATAACGGCACCATCGCCCAAGTGGCGGTGACAGACGGTGTGGCCCGATACGATGGGTGTGTGATGCCTCACTGTCATTTTATCTGTGATACGTGTAATCGGGTGATTGATGTAGAGACAGAGAGCACCACCGAACAGCATGTCGCACGGTGTGTAGACCTGTGTGAGCACCGGGTGCGCCGCCATGCGGTGTTGTTGTTTGGGGTTTGTTTTGATTGTGATTGTGAGTGGTAGGGGGTGTTGCACTGGGCGTTCCGCCACCTCTTGGCCTTTTCCCGGCTTGGCGTGTTGCGCTTGCCACCTTGTAGGGGGCGTGCCCCTGCGCGTCCCGGCCCTTGACCTTTTCTGTTCGGTGTTACCACCGATTTTATCTCGGCGGATGCCGAGGGATTTTGTCCTGCCGGACGGGCTTTCTTTTTGTCGTTGAACAAAAAGAAGCAAAAAGTCAACACAAGGGCTGCGCCCCTATGTACCCGCAAGGTCAAGGGCAGAGTGACGACGGTTTTGCACCTTATACTCTGCACTGATGCCGATACCCTCTAGCCGGATGTAGTAGTGCTCTCAGCCCCAATGGTCAAGGGCGGTGGGGCCGCCGGATGGATGTTCTATTGAAATGCGCTCAAAAATGGATAGCGTAAGGGGCAAGATGGTTCTCCAGCTCTCGTAGGGGCAATCATCCTTGGTGGCCCATTTCTTTCAATTTTCTCTTGCAACTCCAACGATTCCATGATATAATATACACAAGTCGAAATAAAAAATGCGATGGCACTGGGCAGGGTGCAACCTCCCAGCGTCATAAGGTGTCTAAGCCACCCCATGCATGACCCTCAACAGGCCCCATCGCCTCCCTAGTATAGCACATCTTCGCTATCAGGACAAGGCATGTATGGCATATGAGGTTCAACTGTATTCTCGTGCAGTATGGGTGTAAACACCCATACTGCATTTTCTATTTCGGCCCGCGATGGGGCCTAATAATAGAAAAGGAGAACATGCCATGGAAGAACAAAAGTCCCAAACCCCAAG
>Ga0131853_10003021_pt1 | contig 30219 bp, 16 predicted proteins | sample TergutLab28metaG_FD_92764 | JGI IMG/M metagenome (GOLD analysis project Ga0131853, IMG submission 92764) | Labiotermes labralis P1 segment gut microbial communities from Petit-Saut dam, French Guiana - Lab288 P1 (version 2) (version 2) | ecosystem: Host-associated > Arthropoda: Insects >... | reverse complement strand
TGTGTGTGTTAATGAAATACCAATTTAGGTACACAAATAACATACATTTCAACTATTTAGCTTGAGATGTACTTTTGATCAGACAAACAACAGGGACAGTACAGTAAGAACCATAGCACACATACAAATCTTAAATAACTAGTGGAAAAAGCCCAGTGAAGTTCAATATGAAGTCTGTCACAGATGGAAGTATGTACATGTGGGGCCAACTGAAAATGAATGCCATCTGTCACACACTGAGATTTGCTCCAACCTTGGTAAGCGAAAAATATATACACTAAATCAAACAGTCTCATATTATATATATATATATACAAATTCACAAGCATACCATTAGAAAAAATACCACCCTGCTACCATTATTGTGTCCAAAATGTTTCAGCCCATTTGGGCTATTAATAAGTAGAAGAATACAGAAACTATAAGTACCAAAGGATTACATATGTGACTGTACATGAAAGCTGTGTACATGAACAGAAAACTCAAGACAAAACATACAGAATTCACAGTCAAAAAGTCAATGTATCTTAAATCCTTAATAAAATACTGCTAAAGTAACGGCTTCAAAACACATCAATGTGTGTGTGTGTGTGTGTGTACACAGAAGTCCAGTAATATGACTAGTAAATAAACAGTCACTGGACCTCCTGTCTAGTATGCTTAAACCATATAACAGAATATATGCCTGACAAGTTACACACTTCTTTAGCAATTCAAAGAAAATTTTCATTCCTTATATAAGCTTATTTTTATTCAAGTTAGTTATGAGCAAAATACTGTACCATCTCCATAATACTAACCCCTGAGGCTGACAAGATCAGGTGGAATCTCAGTCAGTTTGTTATCTGAAGCATCTAGTTGTGTTAGACGAGTTAGAAAACCAACACCAGGAGGTAAAATACTCAGGCAATTGTGTGATATATCCTGAAACATATTAGTTTTATAAAGGTTATGTTACACCTCCCAAGGCATAAGTCCCTTTGCGTTGCTGGAAGTTGAGGACCTGTAAATGTAAATTAATAACAAGCATTATTCAAACAAAATCCAGTCAAACACAATATCCAAAATGTCACGAACAATTAGTCCAATTGAAAAATACTTCCCAAATGTACTACTAAACTGTGAATGAAAGAGGGTTGTAGGGAAATGAATAACCAAGTTGATAACCTTATAAAATATGCGTTAACAGCATTTACTAAAACAATCCCATACACTAAACTTAATATGGACAACAAAGAAACCAAAATTTCCTTTCTATGCTCAATATTTATTTGGTAAGATAAAATGAGATTTTTGGGTTAAAGTGTCTCAAATTCCTTATGCTGACTCACCATTTATCATACAGTACAACTACTGCATGGGATTTCTTTTGGGAGCAATACAATAAAACAAAGAACAGAGAGAAATTTCAAACGAAAAAAATTTCACCCTGAGATTACTGAACTGTATGGAATGCCTGAAAAGTATTTTATATATAACCGTCTACAACACATTCTTCTATTTTATATTCTTAACATTTCATGATCTCAAGTTATACTTTTCAGGCATTCCGTACAGTTTATATCTTTTTATATCTTTTAAATTAAATGTACATTTTCATTTGTAATGATTCAGATCTTAAACCTAATATACAGTTGTAAAACCTCCCCACATTTTGTATTCTCATACTTGGGGCCTGATGATGGTTAATCATTTTAGCCAAAACATCTAGTGTCATTCTTGCTCAACAAATGTTGTGCTGACTGACTGAAACATTGACTTAAGAGTATAGAAAAATTTAAATATTAACATTTTTCAAACATGTGAACAAATTTGTCCTTGAAGAAATGAGAGCAAAATGAGATGAAGGTGGCAGAAGAATAGAGCTAGATGATGACAAAGGCAGTGGGACAGTCATACTGTGGCCAATCAGGTTTCATCGTGTGGAAATTTAAACTTTTACTGGACTATGTTGTATGTACACACACATATATATAAATATATATGTATCAAATCTGACTCACCGTTCTTATTTTGGTATACAGTTATGGGATGAAGCATACAATGACAGGAAGGAGACTAAACTTAATTCGTGAGTGAAATGAGAAACACACCCAAAAAATGCTGAGAATTTTAGTGCATCAAGAAATAAGTCACTGGAAACTCATCTTATGTCGTTTGCATTATCAGTATGGCTGAACTGTCTAAATATATTTAGTCTCAAGTCACATGGCATGTATCACCACAGACACGGTTATACTTATGTTAAATACAATGTAGCATCACCTAACTATTAGAAAATTAAGTAAAGAAATTCAATGAAGCTAGTTTCTTGAACAGATGTGTTGTGCCAGGTAATTCAATATGAATTACTTTTCTGTCCAAAACACATTTAAATGCAATTTCTGACAATTTATAATTTTATGTCTGTCCTTGTGACTAATTTTTAATTGAAATGTTCACTCTAAGTATTCATGAAAATTGTTCACAAGAATTCAAATGTGAACTCAAAATTCAATAAATGCATTCTTTCATTTCCTATGGAAACACACTATAAATGGGGGCTATAAACTCAAGACATCCCATTACAGCCTAGCTGACAAATGAATAATGTAGATTTGAAATCAATATTAGAAAGTAACACTGATGAAATAAAGCTGAATATAATCAAGCAACATATGTTATTTTCCTTTGGTACAATTTTTTAGCATTTCACAGCAGGTACTGCCCATGTAAAACATCCGAGTTCTGATAGCATGTAGGTTCAAAAACTGACACCAACATTTTCGAGGAATATGCTGCCCCTGGGGGTACATGGTGGCACAGTTGGTTGAGGCACTGCACTGCTGGAAGGTCACAGGTTTGATTCCCGATGGTGTCATTGGGATTTTCCACTGACTTAATCCTTCCAGCTGCACTACTGCCCTAGGTTCTACTCAGACTGTAACACATGAGTACCAGGGATATCTCCTGGGAGGTAAAGATGGCTGGTGCATAGGGCTGACAACCTTACCATCTTCATGCGCCAAAAGTCTTACAATTCTGGCAGCCTCAGCCTCCTGGAGACCTAAGGGTAGATTGAGGCCTGTAATGGGACAGCTTTAACTTTTTGCTGCCTTCTTTTTCAGGGATGCAGGAATTATATTGAGGTAAACATGAAAGTTACATGGGAAAGGATATGGGTTGATTATATATGCTGGTTGCAAAGAATATCTCTAATGAAAACTACAGGAATGGTACAGAGGATATATCTTGGTCCAGGTCAACAGGAACTATGAAACAGAAAATATGAGAACCCAAGATGCTTATTTTTTTTGTACTATTTACCTAAATGTTGACTATGTTTTATTAGAAGTGGGATTTCCTGAAGAATAATGAGTTTAATTAGAGAATGCTGGAGGTGACAAACAGAATTCTCAGTAAAACTTCACCACCCATAAGACAGTACAGTCCTGTTGGGTCTCACAGCATTCCACAGGCTAAAGACACCATGTTCCACAACCACACACGGTTCACACGTGGGAACTGGCATTCACAGAACTGATTTACTAAAATATTAAGGAACACAACAATTTTTACTTTCATGTATAATGGCTATAATTCGGAAACTTAGCACACTTGCCAATCTCTGGCAAGCAGGACACTCTACAGCACCTAAAACTATCACCATCTATACCTACTCACTCTCCCCACTTATTACCCATAATCTCAAATAGGCTATGTGCTGTATGACCAGTGTCCAATTTCCAGAATGGGGTGGGATATTTCTCTTTGGCACCATACCCACACTGGATCTGGGGCCTACCCATCCTGCTGTTCTACCAGCATTTTGGGTTCTTTCCCCAGTGGTGAAGCAGCCAGGACACACAACTGATCACATACCCTCGTCTAGTGCCATGTTCAAGAACACAGAGCCATACCTCCACTCTCCCATGGCATTGTGCTTAAACTCATAAAACAAAGTGATTATCACAAGGGAAAAAAATGCTGTAATATTAAAATGATTCTGTGTTTTGTCCATGCCATATACATACATACCTTTTATAGTTCTCAATATATATTTACTGGCTGACCTATAAGGAAGGCACTAATTTTTCAATATAATTTAGGCAGACTTCAGGCTTCAAAAAGTGTAAATTACTGTATCTAATTCAGTTTTTTTTTATTAGAATTATCAAAAGTGTCAGGAACCACTGATCTACACCAAACACACTACAAAGTATAATGGTTAATTAAACATGCTATATACAAGATGCAAGGCAAAAAGTTGTGTTATTTAATTACTAGGATGCCAAAGGGCAAATGAATCATTCTTACCAAATTTTCCAGCATGACTAAATCCCCTATATCATCAGTTATATCCATGAGGTGATTGTGAGCCAGATTAAGCGTGCGCAACTCCCGCAGCTTAAAGAAAGTTGTTGGTAGGGTGCACAGTTTGTTGTGACTCAGGTTCAGATGGGTCAAATTGGCAAGGCACCCCAACTCTGCCGGAACACTGTCGAGGTTATTGTTGTGTATCTGAGTGATAACCATGTACATCTGATCAATCACCAGCACAATTATATATTTACTGTCACTGCAGTTTAATTATAACTCAACGCATTTGTTACTCTAAAATTATACTGCAGAGAGTAATAATCTGTTCTCTGATATGCCAAACTGGACTTTCCTCCAAGCAACTTCAACAACAGTACACCCTCAAAACACCAAATGTGAAGAGTATATACAATTTTACAGGGGTTTTTCATTCAGGCTAATAGGAACTGTGAAACACAAGGTGTTGATATTAATGCAGGGGTCCACAAATTTTCCAAAAATCTAGAAGCAACCTCCACATTCTAGGGACCACAAGGATGACATAAAGCGAGTTCCATAATGGGGACCCATAATTCTGGTGTGATCTGTGCAGCGCCAGCCTTAGCAAATGTGGGGCCTGATTACGATCCTTGTGATGGACTCTTTAGAGTTATTGTGCAGTGCTCAAAAAGGACTGATGTTTTGGTATATAAATGTTAAGTTTGGATGAAATATTAAAATGGTCCATTTTCAATCACATTTTTATTTGCTTTTAACCCTTATCCTGCTAACGTGGAGAATATGGTGAGCTCCTAATAATGCCAGCAAATGGCAGATGGGATTTAATTTGGTGTTTAACCCTTATCCTGCTAAGGTGGAGAATATGGTGAGCTCCTAATAATGCCAGCAGATGGCAGATGGGATTTAATTTGGCGTTTAATGGGTTAATCAAGTAATCAAACATATTGTTTATTTAATTGCAAAAAAATTTAAACCAAACCAAATGTAATTACATTTTTCTCACTTTAAGTCCAGTGACATCTTCCATGATCCTCTCAAAATTTAAATATAAAATCAGTCTGAAAGCTTTGTGTGTTATCAGACTGCATATTTTTAAAAATCAATAAAGTGCGAATCCCATGAGTGTGAGGCCCAACTGCATCAAACTGGTCCATCTGACCTAAGGCTGACCCTGACCTGTAAATCTGAATGTAATCAGGTGCTTTCTGCTTGGCACCTGCGAACTGATACACATTACTATAGAAGGAAAATACTGCAAGAATTACACTGAAAATAAAAGTTGCCACCATACAAAATGTAGGTGCCCCAGACTTGTGCATTTCTGTATTAAATTTTATCCTATCACAGTGAGTATATAAATTTCAGTGCAAGATTTATGAAAATTATGAACTAAATGGCATTTGGTGGAAAATAAGAAATTATGCAACATGTTTTAAAACTGCAGTAAACGTTCCGTTGCCTAAATATATAAAATTAATTTCTAGGGATGCTTTCACATGTGTTTGCATATGCAAATGCAGGTAATTAAAAGGTTAATGACATACACTGATGCACATTAAAACACATTAATTACATGTCCTATCTTCCAGCACTGTTCCCAATCATACAAATTTTTTTGATCTGGTGCTGTTTAACACAGTTTTAAACAGCATATCAAACACATTACTACCAACAATTAAATTTTACACAGAAACCAAATGTACTGACTTACATTCACCACAGTTAATGTAACAAGATTCTTTATTTGAGGAGGTATTTTTGTAATACAGTTTGAACTCAGATCAAGGCATGTCAATGGTTCATGCTCCCACCATCTGTCTTCATCTACATCATGGTCCATTTTAACCTCAAGGAGATGAACTTCTGCCTCATCCAATTGATCCAGCTGCCACACTTTCTCTGGAACTGTAAATAAATTAAGAATTGTAAAGTATCTGGTGCAGCCACCAGAAGCCACTGTTCTCTTAATGCATTACTTCTGAACCTTCTCCATTGACAGAACAAATAGGGATGGGCTTCCCACTGACCAGTAATCTTCTGTGTCACACAGGACTTTCGAAATAGTATTATATAAATCAAATTACTTGCTGGCTGCAAAATAGTAATACTACATATATGGTAGATGATACATAATATAACTAGCAAAGATATTCAGACCTGAATAAATTAAAGAAACATGCTGGCAGTGCTACATGAGCCACCAATTGAAAAACAGTGCCTTAAAGGAGATTAAATTGCATGAATTGTATATCATACATCAATAATTATATGGTCTGTCATCACATCTGGGTGAAATAAAGGTAAAGCACTCCATACACCTGTCACAAAAACATATGGGGAGTGGAGTTACAGCTCCACTTATTCTTAAACTCAGCATCAGATGGAGGCGAGTAAGCTTCATACCCCACCTCCCCCTGGAAACACCCCCTGGTACACATTTACTAGGACACTGGGTGGGTTCAAGTCACTCTGGATGTTCAATGAAGAGAAAAACCTCTTGCCCCTGCCAGGAATTGAACCACGATTCCTTGCTTGTCCATCCCATAACCTATTCACTATAGTGACTAAAATACCTTGGCTCCCCACTGCAGCCGAGTCTTCCTTATACATGTGAGCCAGAATACCGTAGCCAGTAGAGTGACTAGGCTATGTGTCCAAGGAACTTTGGTTCAATTCCCAATAGGCACAAGAAATGTATCTGTTCTCCAAGGCATCTGTACTGGCTCTCGAGCACAACTAGCTTCTTATTCAATAGATACTGGAGAGCTCTTTTCTTAGGGTGAAGATGACCACTCCATCTGATACAATGGCTAAGAATGGGTGGAGCTATGTTTCCACTTCTCCATTTCCCTCACATCACACACACAGAAAATTTTACTTTTATCTTCATAATACATGCTTTAAAGTTAAAGAAAAATGCTACTGTATACTACAAGACACACTTTAAACTCCCTCCCAACAATAGTGACTGAAGCTAAAGTGCAACATAATATATATCTCTATTTATTTATTTATGATTCATTTAGAAATGCGGTATAGTCTCAATTCTCCAAATCCCAACTTTTTGAGGTTCTGTTTTGTCCAAGTCAATGTGCTGAAGTCAAGGTCATTAATATGATGGGTACACAATTCAGAAGTGTGTTATCTATGTGCACATGTCTTCCAGGCACTACTGTACTGCCTCTGTGTCATTTCCTTTATGTATTATTGTATGATGTTATGTGTTAAGTAAATATTTTAATATACCCTAACAATGATTGCAATGTGTGTATAATATATATATATATATATATGTAATCATGTGTTCTAAGTTGTTGTAATTCATGTGGTCTTAGCTATTTGGTAATTCAAGGCAAGCTAGATCCCATTCACCTCAAATTATCAAGATTCTACTGTACTGTCAGTAGCTCAGACCACACAATACTGAATGGATGGATGACAAATAATGTATTGAAAAAGACATGTAAGCAATTGGTTGTGGCCTAATTTCCTACACTATTATTACCCACAGTTCTCCTGGGGGGACTGAGGAAAACCATGAAACACTTAAGTCAAAACAGCCAGCCTCTGGGCCAAGAATTCAACCCAACAGTCTGAAATATGTATCAAGTTTGCAACAGCAACACTTATTTGCACAACACAACTTCATTAACATAAATAATTTTATGATATGCAATGCTCACATAAAAATGGCATATTGAAATTTCACTTTCAATTGGGAGTGCAATATCTGAGATAAGCGATACAAGAGAGAATTAGAAGAGCTTTACAATGAACCAAATGTAGTTAACGTAATAAAATCCAGTAGACTGAGGTGGGCGGGCCATGATGTGCGAATGCATGAAAATGAATTATCTAAAAAGATATTGTGGACAAACCCTGCAGGTCAATGAGGACATGGCCGACAGAAATCAAGAAGGATTGACGGGATAGAGGAAGATGCAAGGAAACTGGCTTGTAGAAATTGGCTGGCAGATGCCCAGGATAGAGGTCACTGGCGACACATGCTTGAGGAGTCCAAGGCCAACCCAGGGCTGTAGAACAGATGATGATGATAATATCCAAGGTGCACAAGAATGACTGCAACACATACTGTCTTCGGGGATGTTAACTCCATGTATTATACTTGAAATTCTCCATATCAAAGGTAACTACTGTCTCCATATTTAGGGAAGAATGAGGAGGGAGAAAAATCCTCCACAATGTTAGTAGATGGAACTATGTTCAACTTTTACGTGTACGTCTAGAATATGATAAGGACATTAGTGAGGCTTGCACTGTGGTCTGTAATACATTAGTACTGTATATTAAGCAAGGTATATAAGCGTGCACTCTACTGTACTAACGTAAAATAACAGTTAAGTTTATTTCTGAGATCTTCGCTCTTCTGGGATATTACGCTGCATAGACTGATAATTTATTTCTGTTCCAACACCTATTTATAAATATGTTGTGCGACTGCGCTTGAGTGCGTGCGCGCGGCCCAAGGGTACGCTCGTGCATCAATCAAGGTCATGCTTTGCATTCGTGTGTGTTTTCACACCAAGGTTAATCGCATGCTATCGCTTGTTTTGGCACTTAACAAATAAGTATCAAACCAAAACAGGAAGTACCTGACGCGATTCCTCTACCACTGAGATTTAACTGGCCACTTTTCCGTGCCAGTTTGATTATATGTGATGACAACTCATTTGAATCTGCATCTTGATTCCGAGTGTGGAAAACTGGGTTCATCTTCCTCAGAACCGATTGCTGAGGTCTTCTGTACTGACACTTTTCGATATTTGACATGTCTAAAACAATCGCTCAACACAATCAAAACATTACGTGACAATCACAACATAGATTACGCAAACTACACCCTACTGCACTCTAGTGTCAGATAGTCATATTATAGTCGATTATACCTTGCATCACAGTTATACGCTGTCATCGCCAAACCTACTCGATGACTTTTGAATAACGGTTGACCAACTAGATGACACTTGCTTTATTATTTACTGCTCAACATGTTTCAGACGTTATTTATTCAAATATCAAGATGATGCACGGTCCAATACGCATAAGATTCACTACTCGATGACGTTTGTGATTCCGGTATCGTTGGCTCAGCCGGTTCCAAGGTCATAATTCGGTTATGTTGCCACCGAAATATTCTTACGATTTTGTTTTACTACTTATCTACATTTTATTTTTACATTGCATTTACACTATACACACACACACACTACCCTCCTTGTTTACATTTCCCTTACATTGCCAGTGAATTATTATAATTCTCAACTTCATGCCATTTGTTTCTCCTCAAGACTACACTGGAAATACAATCCTGAAAAATTTGTTTAAGAATTGAGTTATTATGGCACTTTTATGGGCGGGTGTCTGTTGTTTGCCATTTCTACCATAACATCTGCAAAATGGAGAAATCAACTGATGAACAGAAAACCACTCTCCGTTCATTGTCTCACCAAGTACTGGCACATCAATGTGCTGATCTTAGTTCCAAGCAGTCCTATGGAAATGTTCAAACTTGGGATATCAGCAGACACAAGGCTAAATTAGGGTTACCACATATCCATCACAAAAGAAAAGGCCATTTACCACATATAAACCACAAAAACAGGGCACATGATTAAAAAGGGAAATTAAAAATGAGGACATAGGTCAAAATTTTATTACATTAAATTGGCACTATCATTTGGAATAAAATGTATAAAACTAAAAACAAATATTATTCATATTTGTATACTGTTTACACACAGATTATAAAGTATCGCTAGTTTTCAAACTGTCTTCCTTGTTATGTGCATATTCATAGAGCTCTGTAGAACCAGTTTTTTAGAATGAAATTGTACTTTGCTCTTCAGGAAGGTCATGGTTAAACCTTGCTTTTGGGATAGAAACAATAGAATGAACTCAAGCATGTTACTGGTTTTCAAAGTTAGAAACTGAAGTCACTTATGTCAACAATGCTGGATATTCAGGACATTTATCTAACAGTAAACTGTAGAAAGGACCACCACACACACTGTTAACCAACATGTCTCACAAAGTATATAGGAAGATCTGTAGCAAACCTGAAAATGGTACAATGGAGATTGGTTTATCCATCACGACCAAGCTCCTACTCACTCTACTTTGCTTGTGTAGGAATTCCTGTATAATAATGGCATGATTGTCATCCTCCACCAACCATACTCACCAGATATATCATACTGTGACTCCACACCCCCCTAATTTTCCTCCAAAACTGAAGCTGGTGTAAAAGGAAAATCAGTTCATGATATTAACGTTATTTAAAATAATCACAGGCTACAGTTGCCAAGTTCTGCAAAGAAGATATTGGCAGGTGGCACAATTGCTGTGTTCACTGCATCAAGTCACAAAAGAACTACTTTAAAGGTGACACTGCAGACAGCAAGAAAATTTGGTTACCACTGTGAAACTTTATGATCACACCTCATGAATCAGTGAGGCGTTAGTTTAATTAGCCACTAGCAGACTATACTGGCTTACTGCTCCAGATATTGCAGAAAAGTAAATGGATGTATCAATCCTCCATTTCATTACACACAATTTTTTTGACCTGAAAAATGAACTCTGCCAGCCTTATAATCAGCATAGCAATCATTGTGGAGATGCCTCTGCAGCATCGTACTTAGACTGTGAATCAAAGCAAGATTGGCATTAACAAGATAGCAGCTCCACCTGCACGATCAATAAATGTTTGCACTCTTTAGTAATTAACAGGGCTGAACTGTACAGGAGATGGCCAAAATGTTAGGAGAGATGTCATAATGTTTGTTATAATTCAGGCACCTCTTGGTCCCACTGTTTATATTCTTATATTCTGAAATTTGTGACACCGTATATCTTAAAATATCTTTTACAATTACAAATGAAATGCCTGAAAAAGGAGGAAAAAAATCTGCAGTAAAACCCTGTTATTAAATAAAAATAACTGTAGTGTTGGCATTACCAGTCTATTTATTGTGTTCGAGGAAAGATTTTCTAATATATTTTCTCATCATTACAACATAAGGAAACATTATTAAACAACTTCTTTAAATTTAAAAATGATTTACAAGAGATCCAAAATTTGAATTCATTACATAATTTAATGTTCTAACATCCAGTTTGAAGATTGAGCAGTGCTATGGTTTTGCTGATGTGTGGAACAGTATTGATATTTGAACACATTCCCAAGTTGAAAACCTTCTGCAATAGTGATAGAGAATGTTCTGAAAAATAAAGAGAGAATAAACATCACATTCACAAGCAAAATAAATATTGGACATTTACTATTATGAACAATTATGAAAAGAGGTAATATTAATAAGAACAAGACAGCAAGTTTAGTCTCAACAAATTATACAAACAGAAACTTAAATTCAGTGGGTTCATTAGCAATGACTTAAAAGTGTTAAAAAATAATAATTTGGCCCAGTTTCTTAAGCAATAAACCTGATTTGTTGCATCCAGACTTTTTAGAACAAACTGGTCAAGAGCTAAAATTACACACCACTTTCAGTACCAGTGTTAAATTTAAGACTGGCTTTACCTTGAGCACAGACTACAATTTCTGGGAGTCTGTCCAATGCACTGTTCAATATATCGGGATGATCACTCTCCAGACACCGCAAGAATGCAGCCACACCTGTGCTTCCTGTGGCAGCTGCAGGATTATGTCGCAGATGTCGTGCAAATAGTAAGTGGGCTAGAGTACGTATACTACTAGTGGGAGAAAGTAACAACTCAGATATAGGCTCACAAAACGTGTCCAGGATTGAAGGCTTTCGAGATGAAAGATGGTCTAACTCTTGCAAAGCAGTGTACAAATCTGCGGAAAACAAGTACAAATAAAAGACAACACACAAAACACAGTTTACAGATTTCACGCACCGGAAGAAAGTTTTAATTAAAGGTGATTTAAATGCTACACTATGAGCTACACAAATAAAGGCTGTAAAGTGAAATATTGGAAGTTTGTTTCCACACAAATGGAAATCTGCTTTTCAAAATATATAACTACAGCAAAACACTGATTTTACATTCCTGCATTTTGTGTTTATGCGATTTTATGCCACTTTGAGGCAGTCCCCACAAAAATTCAAAATCGGGGTTTCACTGTATATGGCTGGACGAACATTAAATGAACTAAATCATCCCTGTCTAACCCATTTTATTAGAAATGTATCTTAGAAACATATTTCACAAATCCAACTAAGAAGTCTTCTTTTTGTTTCCATTGAGATGTTACTGAACAATAAGATAAAATATGGTTGTATGATTGCAACAGTGATCTATCATGGAATTGGAAGACATCAAGGATGATGTATTCTAATATACAATCACGGACACTCACCAGCAGGACTAGGAAATAACAGGCAAAACCAAAGCTAGGAGTCCCATCTCCTGAATGGTGAAATGAACAACTTTCAGTACAAACAGGACTGCTGGGATTGCAGGCTACAAACAACATGCCTGAAATGGTAGGCACAATCTTACCATCTCCTTGCATCTTGCTGAGAGATGCCAGTCTGGTAGTCCACACAGGTGATGGATCGGCTGCGGGGGGAGGAGCTGTGACAGCAACAATCACTCCACCTCCCTCCTCATCAGTCTTAGGCAGAGAGATGCCTGACAGAAGGGTGCGCAAGGCTGACAAATTTGGGTGATACATTTGCAGATCACTAGATGGACAGAAAAATCACTATGTACTAAGTGTAGAGCAATTATTTTTTGTCAAGCAATACACAAAAACTGCTTTACACTTTCCCATTACTTCCTTACTTTTAACTTCATGGAACATAAATTTAATTTCATGTGCCACATTCAGCAGGTTAATAAATTTGTACATTTAAAAACCTCTTAAATTAGTCACCACAAACCTGTGTTAATGATAAAAAAAAGTTCTACAACAACAGCTATGAATTACTTTGACACATCTATTCATTGCTATCATAGGCACTGTTTTACTGCAATTATCATTCAATTCTTCTAATTCCAAAAAAATACCCATATAAACAACATATTATTATATTGGATGCATTGTTTACTGAACTGTCACTCCACTGTGTCAATCATTCCTAATTCTTCATCTTGACCCACAATATTCCTAGAATTATAGGTTCCAAAAAAGGTGAAACAACCATAATGTAATGTTTATGGAATTTACACCAGTGATAACATGCTTATACTGGTAATTACTATAAAATGTTGCCAAATGTCAGCCAAGTGTAAATGATAGTTAAGCTTGTGGGGGTGAAGAGGAGGGTTAAGTTTAAGGTGGTAAACCCGAGAACAGTGTTCTGTAGTTACTAGTAGAGCAATGGCTGACAGTATTCTGTTCACTTCACTATGTTCATTTCAGTCATTAAGAGCTGTGTGAGTGAGTGTTGTTATTTCTGTTATTATATGTCTTTTGTGCCAATTTCTTTGTTGCAAAAACATAAAAATGGATTACAACTATATACAGATTAAAATATATGTAGCTGAGAGGACATACTGTCCTACTCTTATGTCCTTCCTTCCATCCATCACATCATTGCTCTGTCTACCATCATAACAGGCCACCAGTGGATCCTACCCCCAATCAGTTCATCCAGTTCATGACTTCAAATCCAGTTTCTCTAAAATCTGTTTTAGTACTGTCCTCCAATAGAGTCAGGTCCAGTTTTATGTAATTTCTTTTTGCATGATTTTGCCTTAACCTGAGTGAAAATGCACACCACTTTTCAAATTTACATGATAATTTTCGGTTTAACGTAATTTGGCATAGACCATATGCGATAATTTCTGGTTTAATATGATTTGGTATAGGCAATCTGTGCCCACACTTGTCTTGTAGTGGAGGCTGCAGAAACTGACATCACTGCCACACCATCAGTCACCTATATGGATTGATTACACTGGTAATGCAAGCATGTGGCCAATGTAGTTCCTCCTTCAACAGCATTGGCTTTTTGTTACCAAATGAGTAAGAAACATAAATCTACATCATTTGGTGCAATCCAAGTGCAAAATTGGTGAAAGACAATCAGTACTTACAAGAAATTAGAGGTAATAACCTGACTTGAAAGAGGTGAACGAATTGTTGACATATGCCATAATGTTAGATTCACTGTAACAGCATGCATACTGTTTGTGATAATGATAGAATTACAGAAAGTGCTTAGTCAAGAACCAAAGTGTTTGTGTAGCAAGGCTACTACAGTCCCATAGGAATGAACCACATGGACATGAGTCTCTTACATTTTTATTGCTTTAGAAATAAACAAATAAATACATTATATAGAAAGGTATATACCATACACCCAGTACATATATGCTCTACAGGTCCGTAAGTCCACTAGTGGTATAGTCACACACCATATAGGATGGCGTCAATCCCCTAACCCCCCCTGTTTTACAATGACAATTATACATCACCCTGTATACAATTTACACACTGTACTTGCAGTGAATAGCATATGTACAATTAGCTGCACATGACTTACTTGAGAACATGTGTGTGCTTCTGCAGGTACCTTAGGGCTCTCTGAGCATCATATGAGATGAAGCTTTGAAGCAATGCAATGAGTCGGTTAAGGAGAGAGGAAAGTTCCTTCACATGTCCATGACACTGAAAAACAAGGTACAGAACTGTATTATCTCACTACTGAGACAGACACTGTTATAAATTATACTGTTACATAAAGAATCATCCTTTCAATTTGCATGTTTTGTATTTCAATGTTTAAGTTTCTTTTCATTTTACACCATCTACTGAAAAGTCATAATAAATAAGTTACATAACAAATATTTACTAACTGCATAAAATAAATTATGGTACAGTGAAACCTCTATTCATCATTTCTGAACAGATCAAGGGCAAAAGATAAACACATAAAAATAACAGTTGCAGGGAAGTGTTAAAGGTGTCACATTACAAGGGGCCGCATTAAATGAAAAATACTTGCAGGTAAAAAATGAACCAAAAAAAAAAAACAGAATGAAGTCTCACTGTACAATTAAATGTTGCCAGGAATTTGAAGAGGATCAGTAATTATAAAGGTGGACAACCACATATAGTGATGCTGCTTAAAAGTTACTATGTGCCATGTTACATTTGATATTCTGAAGTTGTTACAGATAATAATATAAGTAAGTTCCTAAACAAGTGGCAAATCATCCTTGGATTTTCAGATAAACAATAAAAGAAATGAAGAATGGCAGATCATGGGTTTCTATCATATTCCAATTTTTTTTGTTTGACAGAAGTTAAAAAGAATCCAAAGCTCATCACTTTGTCTCACAATGATTTTAATATTATTATAAAAGTCTACTCAAAAGACTACAAGTTTTTCACACATCCTCTATCACCTCAGGTAGGAGAAAATAATCTCCAGACACCCACTGTTATCAGCAGCAAGGATAGCATAGTTACTATAATAATGTGTCTTTTGGCAGGGCAACAAAGGAATCATGGTTCAATTCTCAGCAGCAATATGATATTTTTCTCCTTTCAATACCTAGAGACCAAATATGGGGCTCATAAAACTACTATTCATTGGAGACTGAGGTATCTTACCCTGGAGGTAAAGCAGTCAGGGCATGAAGCTAACCACTCACATCATTCCAGTGATGAGATTTATGAAGTTATGGATCACTTCCACATACACATTCATGGTATTATGCTTAACTAAGCACAGAGATAAAATGAAATTTATGCTGTTTATCTTTTCTCAGTGCTGTTACTTTCTCCTTGTAAGAGCATTATACTAAGTAAAAGGTAAATTTCAGTTATTAAGAGGAATGTTATATTTATGCAAACCAGGCAATCATCAATATTTGATATTTCTCATTCTAATATGTTTAGTAAGAAAAGAATGAGTTTTCATGCTATGGGACAATGAGGTGTAATAGTTTAAAACTACCGTACATATTAAGTGCAGGAACTGTTACACCCAGTCCTCATCTCATTTGTCTTACAGATATCCCACATTCACAGCTTGTAACTTTCTCTATTAGATGCAGACCATATCCTAGAAATCCTAAAAGGACTTGCAGAAAGCAATTGGTGCTTCAGTCACATAATCAAATTTTATTCTTGTTAAGTTTCTGAGTTAAAAGGAGAGGTCTGTTCTACTCAGCATACATGCTTTCTGGTCCTATAACAAAGTTAAATGTAACAGACTTTTACTTACCTACCACAAATAGCACAATCTCTCAGTCAGAGCAAAATCATAAGCATTCACTCACTCCACTTTCACCATCCCCCATGACTGGGTTTGGATTACTATTTGCTGATATATAATAATGTGAACATTTGGTTTTATTTGCCACTTTTAAATACAAGTTTTGGCAAAAGGAAGTATAGACTTTGTATTAACAGCATCTCTCTTAATGAAATTTGATCCTTACATTTCACAGTATTCACACCAAATTTTCCAGACAACATTTATGTATTTCAACACATACCAAAGTGCACACATCAAATGAGGAAGGAATATGTCAAGAGTCAAAATTACTTATGAGCATAGTTCAATGTACTCCCACAAGAATGCTGGTACATGCACAAATGTTGATGATCTAAAATGCTTTAATAAAGACCTGAGGTCAAATTTCATCAAATGAAATTATGGAACTAGTATTCATTTATGACCACTACCATCTACTGAAATGTCAAACTATGTAGGCGGACATTTCAGGGAAATGTCCTGCTGCCATCTTTAGGGTAGACACTGAGGTAGCGCAGATTACCGGCAATTGTTACATGATAAATAACCATGTATATGACCTGATTTATTGCATACAGTGATTACAATTTGCAAATCAAGGCCACAATTAAAAACGTCTACCACAGTACAGCACAGAATGTATTATGAGACGCTTGTTGTAATAGGACCACAGATTTGATACACTAAGAAAGCTATAATACAAACTGTATTGTGCAGATGGAACAATAATACTGCCCATCTTTGTCAGTTAATATTACACTACAGAACACAGTACACTGTAACAAAGAATATATATGAGTCACACCATTAACATTCAATTCTTCTTTTAATCACAGCAATTATTTTTGCTTGAAATGGATCTTAATTCAATCCAAAACTTGGGTTTTCAAGGACAATAGATTTTTAAGAACTCATAAAGAATTTTAACAACAACATGGAAGATTTTAAGTCTTTTGGGTTGTGATTCTATATCACTGGGTGAGTAATGCATTATGTTTTCAAATGGCCATAGTATGTTCATATTTGGTGTCAAGCAGTCCATGAAGAATAACCCCTGATATATATCCATCTATCTCTTGAGAACATACAAAGAATAAAAATAAATGGACAAATACGTATTTGTCTATTGGATGAATATGACAGTATTGAAGCTGTTTGACTAAACTGGATGCAGAAGCAAATAACATCACTTTAATAGGATGGGGTCAGAATTTCCAGACTTAATTCATTACCTTAAAGAGAGCAAAATATGAATGCAAGGTATCTTCTAGACCCTCTGAATATTCCTGCAAGAATATGTGTGGTTGAAGCAACTCTAAAATGCCTACAACTTGGTGGAAGAGATTCAGGTGATTCTGTGATCGGAACACTGCAAAGTCCAAGTGCGCTCTTCCTCGCAATGCTGCTGCCAGCATGGGTAACTGTCTGTAACACACACAATAAGATAAAACTGGTATTCACAAATGTTGCATTATTTCTTCCCCAAACAGCTTTAATATGAACATACTTAAAAGTGGACTAAGAGTTAGTGTACTTCCAACATTCAAATCTTGAGACCATCTTCGTCAACAGTTGTTAGTACCTACTAGCATGGTACATAATTCAGAAAGGAAACACAATTAATCCAGTTCTAACAGAATAAACATATAAACAAAAATCATATGGTGATATGTACATGTCAACAAGAGAATAATTCTGAAATGGTCCACTGCAGATCATATTAAAGTAAAACTGCACTATTTGTGAGGGTTTCACTCATGAAAAGTCCCATAAATAATGCAATCACAATGCACAAATTTAAGACCTAATGGGCAAAATGGGATTAGAGGAACCACACACACAAAATCATGATAATGTGTAAACAAGATAATATTTGTGTTGGTGCAAACTTACAAAGATGATGGTGTTCCAGTGTGAAAGCTGTCAGGCTTATCAAACAAAAGAGTGTATGGTGGAGATAAGAGAGAAGATTGGGTGAAGAAAGGTGCGAAATTCAACTTGTTGCCTTCTGAGTACCCTTATACACCTTCTTGTATTGCACCATAACGGTCTCCATCTCAATCTTCCAGCAATACACACAAGGTCCTTTCCACCTCTGGGAGGAAGGCATTATGATGACTTACACAAGAAATTTTTGCACTCAATGGAGCAATTGCTTTAACACTTCTCTGACCATGTTTCCATTTCTCCTAATGAAGTATATCACTTATTCATTTATATCAAAATGGCATCCAACTACAGCACTGGTCATTCCCCTGTCCATCAACAGGTACATCACATATCCTCATTGTTGCACCGTGCATTTCGTAGAATCACTTTAATTATTAACCAACAATGCACTATATAAAATTTCACATTAAAACATTTAAAATCGATCCGACATGTTTCGATCCTAAGATCATCCTCAGGGAGCTACGTTGTTCCTTGTTAAAGTCATTTTAAAAACATTCACAAAATAATTCCATTATATTACGTAGTTACATAGTGAAAGACTTTCACTATGTAATACATGATGCACACCACAGCCAGATGCATTCCTAACAACGTATTTCTACACAACACGATAAGCTGCCACAACACCCTGTTAATATAATGGAATTATTTTGTGAATGTTTTTAAAATGACTTTAGCAAGGAACAACGTAGCTCCCTGAGGCTGATCTTAGGATCGAAACATGTCAGAGTGATTTTAAGTGTTTTAATGAGAAATTTTATATAGTGCATTTGTTGGTTAATAATTAAAGGTACATCACAATTTCCAGACAAAATATGGGGCAGATCTGGCCTCCTGTGTATCACCCCTGTGCCTACACTAGGGTGACCATGAAGGAGTGAGGGATCTAGACCGTACACACAATGATTGCCACAACAATTCTTGTGCAAATAAGCAGAACTAAAAATACAATGTACAGACCTGCAATAATGATGGTCTGCTGTACAAACCTAACCACACTCCAGGCTGCATGTTAGCTTATCGCACAATATTACTTCTTCATCCCAATTGTATCTGTATGTTCTGATGCACGCATATTTTCTACGTTATATGCCCATGCCAAGGAAGGCTTGAAATTAAATGGTACACATCAGCTGTTGATTTATGCTGATGATGTTAATATATTAGGCGGAAGCGTATGTACTATATAGAAAAACAAGGAAGCTTTGGTAGTCGCTAGTAAGGATATTGGTCTAGAAGTAAATGCTGATAAATCTATGCACATGGTCATGTCTCAAGATCAGAATGCAGGACGAAATCCAAATATCAAGATTGATAATAGCTCCTTTGCAAAGGTGGATGAGATCAAATACTGGGAACAACCTTAACAAAACAAAATTCTATTCAAGAAGAACTTAAGAGCAGACTGTGTCAGGGAATTGAGAATAGGGTGTTGAAAATATTTGGGCCTAAGAGGGATGAGGTAATAAGGGAGTGAAGAAAACTGCATCATAAGGAGGTTAATGATCTGTACTCCTCACCCAATATTATTCGGGTGATAAAATCAAGAAGAATGTGATGGGAAGGGTGTGTAGCATGTATGGGGGAAAGCAGAGGTGTATACAGGGTTTTGGTGGGGAAACCTGAGGAAAAGAGACTACTTGGAAGACACAGGCATAGATGGGGGGATAATATTAAGATGGACCTTCAGGAAGTGGGATGTGGGGGAATGAGCTGGATCGATCTGACTCAGAATAGGGACAGGTAGCGGGCACTTGTGAATACAGTAATGAACCTTCAGGTTACATAAAATGTGGGGAATTTCTTGACTAGCTGAGAACTGGTTAGTGCCTCAAAAAGGACTCTGCTCCATGGAGTACGTAAGTAAGTAAGTAAATAAGTAAGTATTACATGCCATGGCTCAGGCAGTTTATCACCAGCCTCCGACTGTTCAAACCAGGCCACTCCTTGTGGGATTTGTTGTGGGCAAAGTGGAACCAGGACAGGATTTTCTGTGACCCCCCATAAGTATCATTCTTCCAATAGGCCACAAGCATTCATCCATTTGCCACCCCTATTATGTAATACTAGTAACCAATAGGGTCATTAAAAACTCGCTGTAAAAAATGAACCTTGATATTCTTCACAATGTCAAAACCAATGAGATGGATCTTTTATGTAACTTTCATGCTATGTCTTGAACACATATGACAAAGAGAGCATAATATAAAAAGCATTTTGGTTATTTACACTTCATGCATTTGATATTTTGTGGCCTGAAATCTGAATGATGCCAAAACATGTATTCCATTATTAAACACTGTGTTACCTGTGTCAGAATTAACTTAAATCTGTCATATATGCTTCTTGTTAGTACCTCCAATATCCACACAATGGGAGCAATGTTACAAATACCAAATAGCAATCACACAGTGCTCAAGTAGAGTAGAGAGGAAAAATAACACTTACAATGAAAAATAATCATAAAATACTAATTAGAACCTTTCTACACTGTAGAACTGCAGTTAACAGCCATCAACACAACCATTTACTCTAAGTTGCTGCCAGTTTAAACTGTATAGATTCAATGTGTGGGTGAAACTCAAGTTCTATATATCATCAATTCATTTATGAACCGATATGTCTCAACATAATCATTTCCATAAACCTTTCCCATTGATTACATATACCACAAATCAAAGAGAAATTTAGAATTTTTTAACATGACATATTGCAGTTGATGTATTTCATCAATAAGTGTTGATGATCACATTTATTTGAACATTCCTTACAGTTATAGACTTTTACCTTAACACTAATACTGGATGTGCTGATGCCATCTTACGGGCAAGAAGTTCATACTCCTGAGATCGTCGAGTCCAGTCTTTGCTCTGTGATGTAGCAGTAAGAGCAGTGAAGAGTGTATGTGACATACCATCCAGGATACTGCTACTCCACTCTATGATAAAAGCAAACACACTGAACTTTTAAAACTACAATAAGGCAACCATATCATCCATATACTCACTATGAAAAATGTCACAGGTTGTGGCTAGTAAGGATAGCTATCATGGCCAACAACATTACCAGATGTTCTCAGACATATCCACTGTCATATAGTTCTAGAATGCAAATCATAAATACAATATAACAAACATGCTGTGGATATAAGTACGGCAGAACATCATTTACTGTACGAACGGTTATCACAAAACAAAAATCTCTCTAATGTCAATTCCCTCATGATTATATCTGATATTAGGATGCATTACAAACCACTGACATTAAATTCTATATATTACTTACTCCATGGTGCAGAGTCCTCCTTGGGAAGCTAACTGGTTTGCAGCTAGTCAAGAAATTCCCCACACTTCATGGAACCCAAAGGTTCATTACCGTACTCACAAGCGTCTGCCACAAATTTTGTATAATAAATTTGTAAAATAAGGCCAACTGAAATTTCAATTGGAATAATTTTTTTCATACTATCTTCCCATTGCTTTCATACTCTTATCTCCTCCTCTCATTTCTGAAGTATTCCTTTCCCATAATTTTCATTTTTCTGCAATACTGATGCTCCTTCACACTTTCTTTTTTTAACTTTGACCTGTGTTTTGTTAAAGCAGTAAATTAAGTTTAAGTTAGTGCCTTCTGAAAGGCTACATCATGTTGCTTATGTACATATGTACTCACAGTACCATGTCTGACAGAACAGTCCTTTTAGAGTCACTTCTGCCAGCACATTAAATCTCAAACAGTGAATTAAAACATATTTTCATGCATAATGTGGCATACCTTGAACAAACACTAGCATATACATCATAAATACATGCTTAATGATATCCACCCTATGCCAGTTACCCAGTGTCCATGAGGTCTCTACTCTCTGCCCTGATGTACACGCACACATACATGAAACAGATCTTGTGTATAAAAAAATTCACTTTACTTACATATGGCTGAATTTTCACTTGATTTTATTGGACATTGAACACAAAATTTTAATATATAGCTGTACGTTAGAAAAACTAACCTTTGGCATATGACAGAGAAGTATGCACACGGACATTACATTAGAAGACAACCATTGCTAGGCACTTGCTGTGTGGTCTGTTATGCTGCACCCATATGCCCACTCTATGCCAAGCTGACATACAATTTATCACATAAAAGTATGTTCAAAAAGAGACCAAACTTTTCAAATAGCACACCAACCAGCACAGAGAGAGTGCTGCGGCTATTGAGTGCATCTAGCGTCAGGTTTTGACACCAAACTGCCATTTGCCCCGTTTTACTATGAGCATTAGCCGTCGAGCTACATCCGCTGAAGTGAGCATGTGCACAAGCTGTTCGTTGGATTAGTGACAAAGTGACAATGAAAGCGCTTGAAGAACAACATGTGTGTGTGAAATTTTGCTGCAAACTTGGTAAAAATTTTACAGATATTTCAATTGCTTAACCAAGCATACGCGGACTGTATGAGCCAAACACAGTGCTATGAGTGGTTTAAGTGTTTTAAAGAGGGCAGAATGTCAGTCGGTGAAGATCCCAGACCTGGACGACCTTCCACATCACCAAACAATGACCATGTTGAGCGAGTTTGTGCTGCGATTCATGGAAATCATAGTTTAACTGTCCAAGAAGTTGTTGATGAAGTGGGCATCAGCATAGGATCTTGCCACCAAATTTTTACTTAAAAACTTCAGCTGCGTCGCATCAGTGCAGAACTTGTGCCGCATTTGTTGACTGACTATCAGAAAGGGAACCATGCTGAAATCAGTCAGGAACTGCTTGCCAATGCAAACGGTAATGAAAACTTTCTTAAGAACATCATAACAGAAGATGAGATGTGGGTTTATGGATACTATGTTGAAACCACGATGCAATCGTCACAGTGGATGGGGAAAGGGTCGCCTTGACCAAAAAAAGTTCAAGGTTATGTTGGTTGTGTTTTTGATTGGAAAGGCAATGTCCATCACGAATTTGTGCCACATGGTCAGATGGTAAACAAACAGTTGTACCAGGAAGTTTTAGCACATTTGAGGGATGCTGTGCGCAGGAAGAGGCCTGAATTGTGGGAAAACCAGACTTGGATGTTGCACCACGACAATGTGCCGGCTCACGCGTTGCTCCTCATTCACAGTTATCTGGCAAAACATCAGACATCTGTTATGCCCCGTTCACCCTATTCTCCGGAATTAGTCATAGCAGATTTTTTCCTGTTTCCCAAATTTAAAATCACTTTGAAAGGATGTTGTTTCCAAACCATAGAGGAGATTCAGGAAAATGCGATAAGAGAACTGTGCGCCATCACAGAGAGTGCATTCCAACAATGCTGGACTTCCTATTGTCATGTGAAATGGTCAGTGATGAGTGATGTAATCTGTCAGACAATATAATGCCACTGTCAATACATTCAGTTTTTAAGGCACTACTGATGTTTTGTACCAGTTATTTTCTCTTTTAACACACAAGTGAGTGGAAGAAATGTTCTTGCTAACTTCCCTGGGAATCAGATCCCTATGCATGTTCAACACAAAGTATATTTCAACTCCATAACCAAATGCAATGGAGAGAAATAAGAAGAAAAAACATGTACCTTACATGCCTTCAGATCTTCTACTACGTACTTCTAAAATACACCATGAGATGGCAACAGAGACCTAGGACCTGCATGTAAAATTGTAAATGAATGCAGCCTATCAACAATGTGTTAAAATTCTGCCATTTTCTTACTTTCATACTGTAAAAAACTGTCCAGTATTGCTATGTTCAGCTCTATGTTCATATTACCAGTAACAGAGGCCCCTGCTAGGAAATTGTCCAGCTCTACATTCACAAGTTGCTGTATCATGCTAGGTGTTCGCAGGTACAGTTTCAGCAGTAACTGGTGTGCTATATCAGACTTCACTCTGAAAAACACATTAATGGATAATCTGGATTATTTATTAAATTATTCAATGACACTTCAAGTGGTAAGGTTACAGTGCTGAATGATAAGTGTAGATAAAAGTAAATGGTAAGTTTGTAAGACCATTTGTCTGTGGATCTAAGTAGTTGTGGCCTGTATTTAGATATTATTCTGATAGGCACCTGATAAGAACTGAAATTATACCAGTAAGAAGAGCTGATAATACCAATTAATTCAATATGAGTACATCTCAACTTGTGTCTGAATTGCTTTTGATATACCAATCTTCTCAGTGTATCAGCAGCCTTCATACTGAAGAATGATGCAATTTTGACAAGGTTATGCTCTAAATTAGGTGTGAGCAGAACTCACCAAGTGAACTTCCTTGCTACACAGATACCACTTCTACAGCTCTCTTACTGTTACTTTATTCAATTACTGTACAGATTTTATATGTACAGTCTGTTTCTGTTAAATATGTTGAATATAACCTCAGAGTTTTGCACCATTGTTCAATTTCATATTAACCTCCAAACAATGTTTCATACACAATCCATAGGAAAGTTTATGATCTATGTCTGCACCAAATTTAATACAAGTCATTCATTATCACCGTCAAACTGAGAGGAAAATAAACCGTCTGCATGGCAACAGCATTATTACATTACAGTCTACAAACAAATTTAACTTAACAAAAGTTGCATACTTCCCAAAAATCTATTACTACATATCACTTCAGGACTATTCAATAAAGTGGCACTAGTGTCACACCCATCTCACAAGTTCACACATTCTACAGATTGCTATTATTGATTGCAGGAAATAAAAACAATAAAGACACGACATTTTCGTGACATCCAGAGGTCATAATGTAGCAAACCATCACTGTTCATGGGGATTATATTCTTGAAGACAACATGAAATATAAAACTGCAATGTGCAAATTAAGAGCTTGTGGGAAAAATGGGGTTCAGGGAACCAATGACCCACAAAATATGGTAACGTTTCAATTAAGAAATAAACATGAAACCATTAGTGTTTGCATTTATTAGAAAGGTTTTATGATGCAGTCCCCCAAAGCATAGCAACAGAAGGCAAAGTGATACAATTCCCTGAAACTTTAAAATCTGGAGAATTTTATCATTCTTCGATACGAATGTGAAACGCTGGAATTTTATCACCTCACTGGCCTGTCTCATCAAGGCTTCAAAGACATGCTGTGGTACGCAGTCCTTCTCCTCAACTGTCTTCTTGAAGTGCTCTGGACACTTAGCACTAGTCACATAATCAGCAGATGCTGATTAATCTACTTACTCCAGATTCCACAGGCTCACTTCCAAACCACCCTTTAATGGCATAGAAGCTGCCCTTCTCCTCATGCCCCAGACTCTGCATGGTAGTTCTATAAATACATGACCTTCTCCCTCACCACTCTACAACTGACATCATTTTCTGTGTCTCATCTACCAGCCACAATCCATAAGGCTCCCTCAATCTTTTTTATGCGGGTGTCAAGCAACTTGCATAGGAAATTTTTGCAACTGACTAAGCATTGGTCTCAATGCTTCCCCTGACATTGTCTTATTTTTTTTGACAAGATGAACAGTCGATTGATTACACCATAATGGTGTGCAGTATGATGCAATGCCAGTGACTTGCATGTGGTATACTGCATGCAGTTTATATTTTTATTTTTCAAGCTGGACCCCTTCCCCCCATCCTCCTCCCCCCACCCCCTCCCCCACCACCAAACTTCAAACATTTTGAGTTTGCACTCTTCTGGGTCATTATGCAGCATATAGTGGTAATTCCTTGCTGACTCTTCGGGACAACCAATCAGTCCCATAACATTGGTAATGAATTATCACTATACACTGTGTAAGAACCTGGAACAGCGCAGATCTCGTCTATATCACACATTCGAGCATTTTGTCATTACACAGACAACATTTTTTATTTAATTTATTTACACTTCTTGAGCAATCACTGCAATCAAACCTAGGGCTATACATATTAATCTGGCCTCAGAATAAATGATGTTCCAACATAAGCATAATTGTAATTTTACTGGTTCTTAAAAACACTAACACTTACAAGGTTGACACATGTAGCTGTGTTAAAGAATAATAAAGGTTCATAGTGTCAACAGTGTTAATTATTTCACTGGAATTATTAAACTATGATACACAACAGGACATGTAACTTAAAACAACACTAACCCTGTTTTTGAAGACATAATACCAACAAGATATCTGGCTACTGCTGCCATTTCCTGTCCACCACTGGCACACTGTGGTAACAGGGCAAGGCGAGATTCCATTTTATCTAAAGCAGTCTGTTGCGAATGAGTTTCACCTTCTAGAAGTGTCAAAACAGCCTCTTCAACAATATAACCAACCAGTGCCAATGTCTGAAACAACAAATGAACTCACACAATGCTCTTCTCACATGCACATAGGAACATACAGTTTAGAACCCAAAGAATACCTTTATACTACTACCACAATTCTGATGTAACAACCTCACATTTGCGTAATTTAAACATTTTTCAATATGACTGTTTTCTGGGATGTCATGCTACACAGTCTGGTGACACAAGCCTCTGAAATGTTGCAAACTATATAACATGGCATCACACCTCAAAACGCAGCAATCTTAAAAAATCGACTGACATTTCAACTATGCAACTGTACACAGTCCTCAGATACACCATCTCCACAGAGTGACTTTTCTATTTTCTCCAAAACTACACAAACAGGCATGCATGCACATACACACACACACACAGTTGTTCAGTTGACTTTGTATCTTACCACTCCTGACATGTTCCCCACAGTTCAGATTCTTCAGTGATTACTGTAACATACTATGCAAGGAGACAAAGCTTGTGCAACAGAAACAAAATATCTACTTTTTGCAAAATAAGCATATATGAACTGTGCAGGAATAAATTATGTGACACAATCTGACACAAATGTTTACTCTGATTTACATGTGAATGTTATAAAGGTGACAACTTACATATCTTTTTCCTTCAATATCATTGATTTAAAATTAATCATTCTCTACAGGGTATATAAGACTGGCAAACACAAATGCAGAAAAAGAGGAGAAGGGAGGAGTAGGAGAAGGTAAACAAGGAAAACTAATAAAATGTTGATATGGACTGGAAACATGAGTTACAAAGATCTGGGAACGTTTTATTAATACATATCCATGAATGTACACTATTTTTGGGTATGGAGTAGCGATGGGAAAAATTCATACATAACATCATATTATTTATTAGGTGAGTGTTTAGTCAGTTATATAAATATAGCTCTTTACCCATGTGCCAAGACTCTCACCAGACTTGTTAAACTTAACAAAATGGTGCTTATAAAACAGACCTACCATAACCCTGCCTTTGAAGTTGCAACTTATTATTTCTCACACTTTACTCTTAATGCAAAATTTAATACTGTATACAAGACAGGTAATATACCTTTACTATCTTATACATCAATGAAAGTGTTCATTAACAGCTGTGTGAAAAATGATGGGAACTGAACAGTTTACTGCAGCAATATATAATCCATCTGTAACTTCATACACACATCATTTTAAATCTTCAAATCTTCTGGGATGTTACACAGCAAACAGTGGTAGTTAGCGACGCTGCAGGATGACCTATCAGCCCCATCTATCTATCCTGCGTAACATCCGAGAAGAGCAAAGATCTTGTTTACACCGTTGCAGAAAACTGAAATCATGCACACTACTTCATGTCGTGTATTCCACAAAACTGAAAATTAACATGGTAACTCAGACAAAGAAATTAAAGAAATGAATACTTTCAACTCCCACACTAAACACACAGAATATGAAGAAGAGGAAGACATAAATAATAAAAATGTATACTCTTTTTCGCTATTTTGAAAATGGGGGCTCATGTATTATTTGAGTGCACATAGAATTTAAACAAAATATGGTAGGTACCGGACCAATCATGGGGAAAAAGCCACAAACTATGAACTTAGTTAAAAATGTGTAATATTTTTGTCTAGTCTACGAACCACAAAAAGTCTCAACTGAGATTTGAAACTGACAGGGAAAACCAGTGTACTCTGAGAAATGCCTGTCCCAGTGTCACTTGGAATATCATGAATACAAATAAGCCAATTTAACCACTACAACATAACATTTCATGCACTCACTGTGAATGGCATCCCTGTATACATTTGTGTACATTCCCATATTTTGTAGAACTTTATACTGCACTCCTTGCAATACTCAAACACACTGAGCCTTACCTGAGGTGGTGTGAGCCCCAGTATGTCTTCTGGAGAATGATGTTTGGGTGTACACTTCTCACGACCCTGCCAAAGTTTCGGGTGATAGGTGAGAGCCCATAGAAAGTCAAGTACAGCTGTTGGGTCATAGTTCTCATTACATTCACCTAACAAATTTTCTAAGCAGCGGTGCAGCGTTCCCCAGCTTGCTTGATGTGTCAACAGAGTAAGCAGATATGGCTGACATGACTGGGTAGCTGAGCTTCCTAGTTTTGAAACTGCCAGTTGGTGCTTTGGAGATTTGGAAAACAGAAGCTGCATCTGAAATCCAGCACAAGGAGGTTTCTTCATACACACATACATACAATGCAACCTGATTAAGGTCTCCACACTCAAAACGTTTTCCTGTCTCAGATGTCAGAGTAATTTAATAGAGAGTAGAGAGTTTACCGTATGATCAGCCATTTAGGCACAGAGGGGGAGCACTACCCCTTCTTTAACCTTGGCACTAGGTGGGGAAGGTGGTTAATGCCATGACATGACCACTGTACCTCCAGGGAATGACCCACTACCCACTGTACGGAACAATTTTACCAAATTTTTCCCACACGACATATATATGTTGCTCTGTTAATAAGTTTCCCCTTTAAAAGGATTTCCTGCTAAAAAGTACAAATATTTCAAGATGCAACCTTTTTCTTGCCCATTTAATATGTTGTAGCATCAAAATCTTTAAAAAATTTCCCATTTGTTCAATTTGTTACCAATACACAGTGAAAAAATCCTACTGTCAGTTCATAATGACTCATCTCCAAGGGCATTTCCACCAAGGATTCGAGGTACAGACAAGCAACTCAATGATAAAACATGGAAATGTGGGGTGGGAAATGAATTCACACTGCAAATATACAGCCATCTATTTCTACATGTGCATTTCACACAGCATGACACACCATCAAGGTCTGTGTGCATAATTTATGTGAATCAGCAACGGTTCAAGGTAACGCTCTCTGACCATGCCTGTTTTACTTTAATTTCAATACCTGAAGTACACTGTATTCAAAATTTCTACTTTCTGTGTTCACTTCAAATTGCTTATGTGTGTACAGCTTCCATCCAGTAGATCCATTAATTACTGAGCATGTCATTAGCATGCTTAGTAGAGGTAAAAAGGTAAAGCAGTCCAATTACAGGCCTGGACAGGCCCAGAGGGTTCCAGGAAGTTAAGGTTCCAAGATTTCGTAACAATGGCACAGGATGGTGGTAAGTTGTCAGCCTTATACACCGGCCGCCTTTACCCCCAGGAAATGCTCCTGGTACTCATTTCCGTTAGAGGCTAAGTTGACCCCAGGGCCATAGTGCGATCGGAAGGATTATTTGTCAATGAAAAATCCACTGACACTAGCTGGGATTGAACCAGCGACCTTCCGATTTGTAGCACAGCACCTTAACCACTGTGCTACCGCGGTCCCCGCTTAGTAGAGGAGGGGGGGGGGGGGGGACTGGCAAAAAATGTAACCCCCGGCCAAAAAAAGAAATTGGGTACTAAAAAAAAAGGGGGCCTTATTTAATTTTCCTTTTGTGA
>Ga0131853_10003019_pt1 | contig 30228 bp, 24 predicted proteins | sample TergutLab28metaG_FD_92764 | JGI IMG/M metagenome (GOLD analysis project Ga0131853, IMG submission 92764) | Labiotermes labralis P1 segment gut microbial communities from Petit-Saut dam, French Guiana - Lab288 P1 (version 2) (version 2) | ecosystem: Host-associated > Arthropoda: Insects >... | reverse complement strand
TTGTCAGCCTCTCCAGACCAAATTTTGTGTTTTTTTTCTTCTTTAAAAAATTTGAAAAAAAAAAAATTTGGGGGGGGGGGGGGGGGGGGTGATAATTACTGTTGCAAGGTCAGGTGTGTGGAAGGTAATTGAAATTTTCCTAATTGAATCATTTGCATTCCTACGTTGTTCATCCTGCATCCTTTAACCCTTTGACGCCGGAATTAAATCTTCGACACCGGAATTAACCCCCCCCCCCATCCACTTTAATGGCCATTTGGCTATTTAAAGGGCTCACTGCATGACATATATATATATATGTCATTAGGCAGCTAAGGGTTAAACAACCAACATTATTTCCTCAAATTTCTGTTCAGTTTCAAATTTATTTCTCTCTTGTATGATTAAATGGTTTTCTGCTAATACATTAGTCCTGAGTCTAGATAAAACAAATATAATGAAAGTCATAACAAAGAATTCATCACATTCTACAGTACATATTGGTTCTAAAGAAAAGTATATAGCAGACACAGTAACTACAAAATTCCTTGGTTTACAAATTGATAACCACTAAATTGGAAGAACCATATTGAACAAATGGTTCCTAACTTATGTGGAGCAAGTTAGCCATTAGATTGATGGTCCATATCAGTAATATTAACACTCACAAATCAATTTACTAGGCATACTTTCATTCTATTATAAAATATGGAATAATTTTTTGGGTAAATTTTCCAACGGTGGAAAGATTTTCACTTTACAACAGAAAATCATCAGAATTATGGCCACTGTACAACCCAATACTTCATGAAGACATCTATTTAAACAATTAGAGAATCTACCTGTTCCATGCCAATATATACTTTCATTAATGAACTTTATTATCAAAAATCAGGAACATCTTTAAACAAATTTATCTACACACAATACTAATACAAGGAATAAGTACCATCTGATAGACCAAAAGCCAAACTATCTTGTTTTCAAAAAAGTACATTTTATGCTGGCATCAAAATTTTCAACAGTTTACCATGTAGTCTGACAATCCTTAACAAAGGAGAGGCAAAATTTAAAGTAGCCATATGAAAATACTTAAATACACACTCCTTTTACTATGTAGAAGAATCTTTTATGTGTAAAGAGGCTCTATAATACTGTTTTGTAAAATGCTTAAATATTTTACACTGTAAAAACTGTGTATATTTGTGAGTTTATGACTGGTTCTACATCCTATTGTCTTTGTGACACACTTATGGATCCATGGAATGTGTGTATGCATGCCTGTATGCGTACATGCATGGATGTATGTATGCTTGTATGTTTTTATGTATGTATGTATGCATGCATGTATGCGCACGCATATTATGCAATCCCTTTGTTCAAGGCACCTTCACCAAACACTTCAACAATCTGCCTGTGAATTTATGTCAAACATTCTTTTAGCGTTTGCACATCATATGACTGACCACAATACACAGGCAGTGAGATTTTCAACTTTTGTGCTCATCTTTAATGACTACATTGAACCGGGAGGAGGAATTTATAACACCATGGTACACAATACATGTTCCCCTTGACATACAAAAGACAACTAACATTCACAGAAAGTGCATGCATCACCTGTGCCATCATTATTCATGATTGGTTCTTACTTTCTGGACACACCTTGTTTATGTTGTGGCAGTGAAGAGACCAAATTTAATTTTATCCATGTAATGCTCTTATCCATAATATTTATAAAATACCATTATAAATTCTTCTGTTTATGTGGAAGAATAATAACAATTAGCCGGAAGAACCTTCATCACCAAGATTCCTAAGAACTGCTGAGACAGGGCCCTGGAGAATTTTCCTGGAAAGACGCATGAGCCCTGAGACAGGATCCCTACCAAAGTACTTCACTTGAATTTCATCTCCCATTGCCAGTCCTAATGCACTGGGATGGTTCACCTGTAAAACCATATCACACAATGAGACAAAGTTTACCTTATAATGAAGTAGCCAATATTTTTCCTCTGGTATGTGCTGATTGTAGTTCTTTTACTTTGGTAAGTTAATTCAACACATATTTATTTGCCATAAATAAAACCTTTTTTTACCTGGATTTTAACCTACATTACTAATGGAATATCAAGCTGTCTGTGTATCCCTGCATTAAAATTCTGGACCTCTTAATCAAATTTCAATAATGTTGTTGTAAGTTTTGTGACACAGGAGGATACCCATTTGTGCCTTCATGACATGTTGTAGGGTAAACTTTACCTTTACCACTACCTAACTGTCAGTAATAAGAAAACAGCACACACGAGAACGTGTGTGGGGCAAGCAACACAAGGGCCACTTAATACAATGTGTCGCATTTGAGAAATTATCAAACAGCTACCACCTATGTGATGCCATGAGATGAATGCGGTCTAGTTACCCCTTTTCCCTCTTACCAGGTTTTCCTTAGGCCAAGATAGCATAGTCAGTATAATGACTAATTGCAGGCTGGATGGTCCAGGGTACAAATGAGATTTTCCACACCCGTCCAGACTGGCCCTGGGACCCACCCAGCCTCTTGAACAATGGGCACTGGGTCTCTTTACCAGGAGTAAAGCAACCAGGGTGTAGCATTGACCACCCACCCCATCTAGCACTGATGTCAAAGATAGTGCAGAGCTATACCTCTACTCAACCTTTGGGCCTTCATGGCTCGTTACAGGATGAACTTCACTTTTTTACCTTTTTGCCATGTCTTCCTTTCCTTTCACCTGGAAAATTACCCTGACTTGGACAAGTAAACTGACAGCATTGTCAAATTATATCTCAGCCTGTATCTCCAAACCATTGTCTTAAATGAGGAACTGCCAGTCTCTGTCTATGTGTTGGTGTTTTGGGGAAGAACATTTTAATTTTCGTTTGTGACTTGAGCCCATAACATCATACAGGAATGTTTTGTTGGGTACATTTTTATAGTCTGGTTATATGGGGGCATGAGGTCATTAGGATAGATGGATGGATGGATGGATGGGCAATGGAATATTTGTAAGTACAGCAAAATTCCTTTAATCCGTTATGTCATCATTCAGAAATCCTAAAAATCTGGCAATTGGGGAGAGTAATCTAAAGACCAGAAGTTTTGTTTTTGTTTTTTACCAGAGAAGTTCCAACAGTGAAACAGGCAGATCTCGGAGACGTGTTCAAAAAAGCATCCAAGAGTGTCTGTGTATCAATGATTGTGGTACCTCCAGAATCCTTGTCCCCTACTCCCTCCATTTCTTCAGCTATGAAGACTCCAGAAAACAAACTAGAGGACTCCAATTACCATACATCAGCGGATGAAAGACACAACCAAGTGGAATACTTCTCTGATTAGTTGTGCAGCCCAATTATAGGAGGAGGAATAAAAAATTACCCATAAGAACTTAGACCAGCATGAGTACCATCTAATAATTTGTATTATCCAGTATTCTGGCATCTGTTTAGTCCTGTAGGTTCAGGATCCCTGGAATTCTACTTTCAAACTGTTAGTTACCAAGAAAGTTCATATAAATTACGAACACACTTATCGGTGCTTGAGTTTATACAGCTACGTTTACTCCTGACAACTCCTTTACAATGCAGTTTGCTGGGTTCAGACATCTCTTTAGCTGTGCTAATAACTGTACATGTATCCTTGGGAAAATCAAGTTGTGCCATGTTAAATTAGTCACCAATACCATAAGCATTCCTACTAATTTAAGAAAATTCAGCCAATTTCATGCACAGAAAATTTGGAATCACAACATGGTGGCATTGCATACTTACTACTTTCTTTATGCTGAGTACTATCAGTAGTGACTAATTCCCAAGCATGGTTTTCTGTATCTTAAGATGACTCATTCCCATTGTGTTTACAGTACAGATATATGCAGCCTCATATGTATTTATGTTACATATATTATGTAACATTGTTGACTGGGTAGCTCAGTCGGTATAGTGACTGACTATGGGCTGAACGGTCCAGGATCGAATCCCGGTGGGGATGAGATTTTCCACCCATCCAGACCAGCCCTGGGGCTCACCAAGCCTCCTATAAAATGGATACTGGGTATTTCCTGGGGATAAAGTGTGGCTGGGGCGTGCTGCTGACCACTCACCCCCTTCTAGTGGCGAGGTCATGGAAGAGTAGAGCTATACCTCTACCCACCCTCTGGGCCACACCAGGCCTGTAATGGGATCACTTTACCTTTACCTTTTCATATTATGTAACACTACAATGTTAGGTTCAAGATCTCAAACCCATGCAACTGTGAATTTTTTTTTGTTGTGTTTGTAATCAGCCTGATGATGGCTATATATTTTAGCCAAAACATGTAGCTAATTTGCATCATTTATGAATAGTTGTTCAAGATGAACATTGGGAGTTTCCAAGTAAAACCTGGCACTGCCACTTTTTTCAATGACTGCTGCGATTTGATACTAATGCTATTTAGCATTATACCAAACGACATTGGTCACTGGCCTGGGTTCAACCCCATTCATTTATGAAGGAAATATGAGAGCATCCACTCAAATGAAGCATCACGGAGGTTCCCATGAAACTGTTCTTTATTGTACAGTACATGCACAAGATACCACAGAGAACTAATTTGGGCACTTTCTTATTTTTTTGAACCATCTGCATTCAACTTGCAAGGAGACACTCTGCATAGTGTAATAGCTCAGAAGGGAACAGAGTTAGAGAGGGTTACAGCCTAACACACTCTCAGCCATAGAGCCCCTTTCTCTCCACCACTTCATTAAGTTTCAGATAGTATGTTCACATGGCACATACTAATTCACACACTTTTCCATGAGAAGACCTAATTTCCAAATACATTTGGACAACTGTAACATGTACGATAGCAGATAAAATCATTGGTATAAATATAGCACATTTAGTATGCATGCGCACACTACCAAACTTAACAGAAGTGAATCAGACAATTATAACAACAGTGAACACATGTACCAGTTTGAATTACACACTCACAATGTGAACACTAGTACTTAATGGCAGGGGCTACTTTCAAGTGTGTCACTCAGTAGTTCCAGCTAGCATTACCATATTCAGATTTCCCCTTCATCATGTCTCTGATCATAGGCCGGGATAGCGTAGTCGGTATAGCAACTCACTATGGGCTGGACGGTCCGAGGATCAAATCCTGGTGGAGGCGAGATTTTCCACAACCATTCAGACTGGTCCTGGGGCCTACCCAGCCTACTATACAATGGGTAATGGGTCTCTTTCCCAAGGGTAAAGCGGCCAGGGTGTGGCGTTGACCACCTACTCCCCTCTAGCGCTGAAGTTAAAAAAGAGTAGAGCTATACTGCTACTCCCCTCTGGGCCTTTGTGGCCTGTTCTAGAGTGAACTTTACCTTTACCTTTACCATGTCCCTGAGCTTAGCAGCTTTATCACACAGAGTCTGTTTATCAGCCAGGATACCACTTGACAGCTACAGCACCCAATAATATGATGACAGGGACAACATGTACATCACAACATTTGAAGGCAAGCAGGTACTTGTCATTTAATGATGCAAATGACTGGTACATGTGTCACAGTCAATCACTACACATGGCTTTGAATGTGCCAGAATGTCTTATACTGAGCATACCCACTTACATGGTTTTGTGTGGCTGCAATCTTGTGCCACATCTCATGAAAATCAAAAGTTAATGTGGTTTTGGGTCAGCAAATACAAACACATCAGCCTCTAAAACCCTAGGCTTTTCAAGAAATAATGAAGAAATGAAAGATTAGACAACTGAAATTAAAGGTGAGGAATATAAAGCAATTTTTCCCTTACTTTTCGTTGATCAAGTTGAGAATTGTGGAGTAAGGCTGGGGTCATGTTAGAATACAATGTGACCATGACACCTATGTCACGCACTTCAACAATTTTGGCTGTGTAAATGGCACCAAACTCTAAATCTGGCTCCCTCTCTGTTGTAAGGAACTCATCAATCAAATCCTTGGCTTCATTCATAGCTACTTGGTTGGGAGCAAACACAGAGAATGTGGAATCTTCTATATGTGTAACCTGGTGAATAACAAAAAATCCTATTTAATATACAGAGGTTTAGAATTGTGAAGATTTTATTTTTAACAACACAGCATGTGCACACGCATGCATGCGGAAGCACACAAGCACATAAACATGTGTGCATGCACACACACACACACACACACACACACACACATCCTTAAAGGTGATACATGATTGTATATAACAATAAACTTCAATCACAACAGTACTTCATAAACATTCATTTAATAAATCATGGAAAAAATGCAGAAACAAGATTTGTTCCAAAATAAATATTTTGATTTTCCATTGAAGTCTTCATCATATTCCTGTAATTGTAATGGACCTTTTCATTGTTAACCAAGGTTATTACATTGCAGTTGCCCTGCCACAGTGCACCCAACTGCAAGAACATTGTATGCTTTGCTGAGGGCTTCTACTGCAACGGCACAAATCAAAGAAGTTCCTGTTGATATTTTTTCACATTCAGTTGTGAAATAATCTTTAAAATGGCAGTGAAAGCTACCCACAGATTATTTCCTTGGATAAAATATTTGAACTTTGCTTCAATAATATTCTTAAAGTTACTTATTTCCCATTCTACATGTAAGATTTAATCTACCACCTCAGACTAACAATAAGATTGGGAGAGACCTGTTTCAGAATGTTACTGCTTATTGGATGTGCAACTGTTATGACATGAAACATACCAGAGGAGAGTGCATTATTTGGCTGTACATTCCAGTGTTGCTGCCATTTGGCCAATAGCCTTTCCTTAACTGCTGCCATTTGGCCAGTAGCCTTTCCTTAATATTGGATATGTAATCTAACAGGCTTACTGAACAATTCACAGCAGTCAACATTTATTTAACATCACTATCATAGTAAAAATATTTACTTTATTTTTCCAACAAGTTTTCACCATTTCACAATTACCATCATGAAAATTCAAAGTGATTACACAAGACAGTTACACACACACAGGCTTTGAGAACTTCACTGTTAACGCAAATATACATAAAAATATATAGAATACATTCATTAGTTGAGTTTTTATTATTACATTTCCCAGGAATGTGTCTGTTAATACAAGGGTTTTCCAGTACACATCCCTAGTATTCATCTTACTATATTAAACTGTATGTTCTATATAATAAATTGTCACTGCCTCTATTTACATTTTACAGGATTTCTTCTTCTTCACTGTCCTGTATCCATTTTTGTATTTTATGTTCTCCTTTACATTGTGTTTTATATAAAAACTTGCCCATTTTTATAATTCTCATATCTTACTGTTGCTGGTTAATTTTCTGCATGCTATTTCACTTATTTGTAGCCATTTTTATTTGAAAAATTGTTCTCTTGATTTTTTCATCTCTTTGCATTTCAGTGATTCATTGTCTTCCTCCTCATATATAGGACATCTTCCTCTTTCTACTCCTTTCCTCAGACATCTCAGTTTCCAAAATCCTAGTCCAACTCACATTACTACATTTCTCTCATTAAACTTACAAGATGTATGTAATTCTCTTCCCTACTCTCTACATCTCCCAATAAAAACCTGAAGATTTCTTTTCTCTCATTCTCTGTATTTTGCCCTGGCTCTCTATATCATAACATATGTTTACAGTCTTTTGATATGTTACTCTGATAGCTCAATCTTTTCCATTCTGCCAGATATATACCTGCCCAGTTTTATACAGTTCACCTCTGAAACTAGCTGTCCAGTTTTTCCTTCTCAGATTTCCTATCTGCCAATCATAACAACATTTTAACAGTTCTTCCAGCTTCATGTGTAAGCTCCTATATCAGAATTTTGCTATTCTAAAAAGCATCTTCCCTTCCTACACCCTTTACCACGTCCACATTCTGCTGTGCCATATACTGTACTTAGTGGTGAACTCCATGCTTTCTCACAAAATCTCTTCTGCATATTTTCTACAGTTTTCCATCCTCCTTTAACCGCATATACTGTACTTCTAACCCATATATCATTCTTGACTCACAGATAATTTTGTATGTATTTTCTGTCATTTATATTCTCATATTTGGTGTCCTTATTAAACATTTATCAAATTAAATATGTGTAAACCTTTTGTTTTTACATATTCCTTATGCCTCTTCCAGTCACCTGTTCTTCCTAACTTCACCCCCAGACATGTGATTTCATTCACCACCTCCAATTTTTGTACACTCAAATACCAACACTGTCTAGTTTTCAGCTGCCTTCCACTTTTAAACACCATGACTGTAGTTTAATCAAGATTACATTTTAAGTGCCATTTATTACAAAATGTAGCCACCTGATCTATTCCCTTTTGTAAGCCATTTACTGTGAGGGATCCAATTGCCAAATCAACTGCAAAAACAAAGTCAGGAATGGTCTGATTACCTACTATTGGTGCCTGTGTACTTTTCTCCCTAATATACTCTATAGTATCATCTATTATAATTATTACATTAAACAGATATGGGCTAAGACTACAACCTTGTCTTACACCTATATATTGTTTCACTGATGTCACTTCCTCATAGCTCCATTTTACACAACACTGTATGTCATCATACAGTGTCTTTAAGCATTCCACCATGTTTTCATTAATTCCCTTCCCCCCCCCCCCATATTATACCACAAGGCTTCTCAATTATTGAATTAAACACTTTTTCTGTACCTACAAAACACCAATATACACATCTTCTTTTGCTGCTACATATCTACTGATTACAGTTTTAATTACAAAAATGTTGTTGACTAACAAAACCAGCCTAGAATTTGAAAATATTTTATGATCAAATGACCATTTACTAAGCCTACAGGCTAAAATAATGGAAAAAATTTTCTCACCACTGGTAATGATGAAATTCCTCTGTAACTTGTAGGATTTCCCTTTTTCCATTTATTTTTGTAAACTGTATATACAACAGCCACTTTTCATTCTAAAGTGCAAATTGTTTTTATTCTTTGTTGTATTAAATGTATTTACAATTACATACTTCAAACCAATCGTGTTTCTAGGGTATAGTGTTGTAGCTCTCTGCAGTTGCAATTCATTGCATATATAAATTATTAACCATACTGAATATTCGGCACTTTTAAATTAGTACTTTCTGAAGTGTGTGTACAGTGCCCAGTATAGCTCTTTTCTGTGTTTCCTTAATTTTAGGGTTTCTCAGTATGTTGCTCAGGTACTTTCTGAAAGATTTTGACATGGTTCCAGTTTCCCTAATTATTAATGGTATCACTTTAGTTTGTTCATGCCAAATGCATGGTATTTCTTTTGTAAGGTCCTAATATTTTAGAATCTTCCCAGTTTCTATCTTAATCACATTTCTGTCACCTAAAATTGCAACATCTATTAACATATATGTTCCTTTTTCATTATCACGGATTTTGATGTCCATTTCTTGTCAGGGACGGTACTGTCAGTTTGCACCTGTTGATTCAAAAAACATGATTACCTTACCTTCATGACTTGTTTCTACTAATTTTGGTGCCTGCTTGTACTGGTGCTCAATGTCTAATTTTAACCCTGTTTCCTTGCATAAGTTAAAGTATAGTTGCGCACACACTCTGTCTCTTTTTGTAGTGTTCTTTTACCAGTATTAGACATACTAATATAATGTGCTCCAATTTCTTGTCAAATTGTTCACACAGTCTGATTTTCAATCTGTTTCTCTGTCTCTTTCATCTTTTTTGTGGCGATGCTGCTGTTGTCATTGCTGTTGTTGTTGTTGCCATTGACGATGATGATGATGATGATCATCATCATCATGGTATATTCAACAGAAGATCTGTTTTGATAGATGATTTGTTAGTTTTATATATTTTTACTAAGTAAATCAGAATTTGTAACAGATTTTATACTGTAGTTCAGTCACTGATGTTCCATGTGAATTGTAAATTTTAATTTAGTTAGGATATTTGTATTTAACTTGATTATGTTTTGTACCTTCTTTCTGCTGTTTCTTCCTTTGTCAAGTAATGGTGCATTATCTATGTATTTGTGTATTGCTGCATTCAAGTGCTTATTTAGCAAATGGCCCTGCGCTGCTAAGCCTGCATGTCAATGAATTGAATTGAATGGAACTGTACTATCTATACACTCAGGAAAAAATTATCTCTCTTAACAATTATTATTTTAACATTTATAACATTGTTAATTCTTTTTTTAGATGTAATTTCTTATTATCTCTTTTCTATGTGTCCTTACTGGCTGTATGCTATTTATGTGCTTTTCTTATGTGCTTGTGGCCTTATGCCTGCTGTGCCAGCACATTAATAATACAGAACTAAATTGAATTTGATTACTTTCGCAAGGTCGCCACAGACAATACTGAAAAATTAAGACATCCAGTATACTTTCTGCTATAAGATATGGATATGGGAAGGCAAACACAATCCAAAATTGTAAACAATATACACTGTTTGTGTATGTGTGTGTGTGTGTGTGTGTGTGTGCATGCGTGTGCACATGCATGTGTGAATGTATGTACAAACAAGACATCTTGAACAACGTTTAAATATAAATATGTAAGTCTACATTATATTACATTTACAAGGCCACCAAACACAATACGATAAAACTGAAACATGCAATACATTATCTCCTATATGAAAAGGATATAGTACACAATGCTTTACAAATTCTGAACAGTAAAAAACACACACATTTACATCTAATTCATAACGCATAATAGAAGAAATGTCTTAAAAAATTTTAGCCACCATATTTAATAAACTTGACAATTGCTGTGCATGCACAACTCATACGAGTAGTGCCTGCACAGGAATTGTTATTAAAATAACATATTAATCTTTATTATTCATACAGATAATTCACATATTTTATATTGTTATGTAAATTTAATATTGTAAACCAAGGTCTCAAAGCACACTCCATGTATCCAACTTGTGTAATCACTACAGTTCCTCTGATAGTGATAATGTAAAATAAAAAGAGGATGGGAAAAAATAAAGTAAATAATATCTCTCTCAATGAAGTTGTATACTACTACTACTAATACTAATACTAATCTTACCTACTACCACTACAATAGTTATATTAAATAAGAATATCAGTATGCAGTACATTACAAATACCTATCAAGTTCATAACACTCATGGTTGCTTTTTGAATAGAATTAACTTCGTAGGAATCTTTTTTAATAAAGTTATAATGAAGTCATGTATGTTTTGTAAAGGCAAAAACTAAAAGCTCAAGATGCATCTCCATTCCTGCTCCAGCTTGGATATGCTTTAAAGCTGCAACATATCCTGTAGATGTATGTTCAGCCTGATTCACAATGGTGTGGCTGCACATACTGAACACCAAAATGAAGATTTCAACATCAAGTTAATGTTTCAGGTACTAATTTGAAATAAATAATATTAAGATACACTCTTCACTCTAGGCCATAGATAATCATCATTCTGGTTGGAGACACTTCTGGTCATATTTAAAACAGAGAAATACTCTGTAGACAATCACAAGGACAACAGATTGCAGTACTGAACATCCCATATGGCAGAATCAAAACTGAATTCCCAAACAGCAATTTATGAAATTGCATTATTACAAAAGGGCCACCTACCTGAACTCCAGTTTCAACCAACAAACGTTTCACGTTGCTACCACCAAGTCCCAAAAATTTTGCACGTTTCTGTGGAGGAACTTCTAACTTTTCAGATACTGGCCAATTGTCTTTTCTCTGCTTCCTGAAAATAAAATATAACAGTTTGAAAATCAGTATCCAAAAATTAAAATACTTTGGATGTCAATAAAATTCATACAACAGGCATGTGATAGAATTAATACAACAGGTCTGAAACCGAACTGTAAGTCACAGCACCAATTAGAACATTACAGAAAACAACACAATAGACAAATTACATGTTTTCAGTGTTCTATTTGTTTCTTACCTTGTTCTGCTGATAGCTGCATTCATGATGTCTATGATTTTTGACTTAGCATCTGTTGCTTGTTGTACAGCTTCCATGACCACTTTCAGTGGAAGTCCCGGAATTTTGATATCAGCCTGGAGAGCTGTGATCCCTTTCTTTGTACCAGCTAATTTGAAGTCCATGTCACCCATGTAGTCCTCAATACCCTAGCACAATACAATTACATTTAACATGATAAGTCTTCAAACCTAATGTGACACACTTTTAATATGCTTGACTTACCTGCTAACAGGGGAAAATTATGTTATCATTACATGTCATGTTTGTGTATGTGTGTATGTAAACCGCAGTTAAACAAAACTCATGGAAAAAATAAATATTATCCTCTTATCATCAGATACACATTGCATGTTCTTACATTGTTTACAGTCAACCATGTGGCAGGTATCAATCATGATGGCACTGACATCCAAGTCTACTGTTTGTAGATATTAGTCCGTTTTTTTTTTGGGTACATGCATGCATATTGCATACATTCACAAATATCGCTAATTCAAGAATTTTCAGAAATATTTATATTAACATCTGTCCCTTTTAACTTTAGACTAATAATTTCTTAATTTTGAGGTTTGACATCCCTGTTGTGTATTAAATCACAAGGTACAAAGTGAGTGTGCAGCACTCTAAACACAACTATATTTGGTATCTATAGCTAGCAATAAAAGGTAGCTATTACCAACTATATGTTTCGACCATCATGGTGGCCATCATCAGGCTGTACATACTAAAGTAGATACACTAATACAATATGCAAATTCAATCAGCTTGATGTCGAGATCTCGAACACCTTAACATTCATTACACCAGGATACAATGTGCCTCTCACATGATGGATAATAACAGTGTTTCATCATATTGATAGCATGCCTGCAAGACAGTGACACTGCATTAAGGCTGGATTAAGAAGTCCCAAAGAAAGTTACGCTGATCACCTACATTCTACTATACAAGTGCAGTTATCTACAACCCATTTGAAGCAACTCACTGGTTACCTGTAGCAAACAGTGTGCAAAAGCCACAACATATTCCGCATATCATGAGCTAAAGGACACCAACCTCCACATCAGCTAAAGAATCTACTTCCCACGCATAAGTACGTGGCTACTATTCACCCTGCGAAGTTCCTCATTATCACACACATACATCTCACCACCCTTTATGTTTCCTTTCTCCACATAATGAACATGATCCTCTGTGCCTTGGAGCACACACCCACCTGCCACTAGATTATGCCTGTAAAGAAGTTGAACAATACAACACAACAACGCACCAGTCTACTGCAAGTCAACTAGCTTGCCTGACTCTGAACTCCATGCCTCTAAAAATACTCATAGTATTATTACTAACCATAACCAAAATCTGTAAGATTAATGAATGTTAAGGTGTTCAAGATCTCGACATTCAGCTGATTGAATCTACATATTGCATTAGTTTATCTAATTTTGTATGCACAACCTGGTGATGGCCACCATGATGGCCGAAACATGTAGTTGTTAATAGCTACCTACCATCGCTAGCTATAGATACCAGATATAGTTGTGTTTAGACTGCTTCACACTCACTTTGTACATTGTTATAATGTCTTACCATGAGTAATAACATACTTCTAAACTTTGAGATGCAAGTGAAGCTTCTCTAGGTACAATACTACAATTTTGTGTGATGGTAGATGTCTGAAAACTGTTTGTGTAGAAAATAAAATTAATATATAATATGCATCTTTCATAGCACATAAAGAAATCAATAAAGACTGCATTATGTCAATAATTAATCATCCTACCTGATGTAGTAAATCAACAAATGCACTCTGATAAAATATTTTGGTTTACTACATAAGTGTAAATAATTTTTAATGCACAGATATGGAACACATAAAATAATCATCCTACCATTTCATGTAATGCAGTGTCCCACAAAATGAGAACTGTGCTCTTCTGGGTTATTATGCAGCAAGTAGTGGTAATTCCTTACTGATATTTCAGGATGACCAATCAGTCCCATCTTCAAGGGTTATCAGTCTCATCTTAAAGGGTCAGACCCTTGAAGATGGGACTGATTACCCTTGAAGGTGGGAATGACGAGTTATCCTGAAATGTCAGTAAGCAATTACCATTACTTGCTGCGTAATAATGCAGAAGAGTGCAGTTCTCATCTACTTTGCAGCAAAAGCCTGAAATGTACCAAAAAATGTCTGCTGAACTTCATGTAATTTATTCATTGGCTTATTTTGAGTGAAAAGTTTTCACATCAACATGGATGAAAATTTTAACTATTACGCAGTTACCATTTTTTCCAGCACAGTGTCCCCACCACTGCTGAGACAGTAGACTTAAATGTGCAATGTGTACACACCCACCTCATCACAGGCCATTTGTATTCAGTCATCGTGGAAAAATTTTAGTTTGTTCTGTGCCTGGCTCTTCATGAGGAATGCCAACCTCATTAGTGACAATGAATATAGATGCAGTATTTTCCTCCGAAACAATGGAACATTTAATCACTACGCAGTGCAGAAACCCAATGGACAATCATCAATTGATGAATACAGAGTTTGCAAATGACAAGTATGCAGATATTCATCATGTTAACAGATTAGGTGATGGAAATGTATGGGGAATTTAGAAGTATTGGTTTTGTAACAACTTCCACATAAAGCATATGTCAGTGGCTGCAGCCATATGCAGCAGCATGCCACACAGCAACCCATTCATTAACAAGAGTTACTATGAACGGTAAAATGCCACTTAAAGAGTGTGCACAAAACTGAGCTTCAAACTTGCAAATCATGAACACAGGTATGCCAAATTTTACATCAAGAAGTCTGTACCCATACCACTGCCAATGTATGAAAGCTCTCCAACCTGAATATTATGCAGCATAAATAGATTTCTGTCAGATTATGGAACAGCACCCACTTGTGAAACACACTTTTGTTTTGCGATGACACCCAGTTTGAGATATGATAACCAACTGCCACAACATATGCACGTGACCTATAGCAATTCTCAAAATTCCTTTGCAAGCATCTTCCAGCATGGCTTTTTGGTGACTGTGTGATAAAGTTTTGTCAGTCACTTAATTAAATGGCCATCCATTTTTGAAAGATGTTTAGCAGCAGATTACTACTGCCTGCATATTCTACAGAATGAGTCATTTATTGTAGAAAATATTCTTCTCCAGGCCAGACTACACATGATGGCACTTTACCTCATTTTGCTGAACAAGTTACACAGTATTTAATACTGAATTCGAATTGGTACTATGTGAATCACTGAAAGGAATCAGCTTGCTTTTCATACTCAATGCAGGGCATCCTTTTGCATAGCAAGTGGCTTAATTACACACATTACGTCACACCTTACATTAACCTTTTAAAGCCTACTGGTTACGTGATGCACCAACAGGTTTAACATTCAACAACTGTACGCTTTGCTCACACTGTATTATGTGTTTTGTATTTATCTGAGAACAAACAGTGACATGTGCCACTTACAGCATAAACTGATTGAGTTTTATAACTGAGATGCAAAGTGTTTACTGCGCGGTACGAACTGGGTCTTTAAATAAAGCAGTCTGTGCTTCATCTTGAAAGGGTTAAACAAGACTCTGTAAGTATGTAATGGTAGTGATTATGATTCTTGTTTATATATATAACATTTTTTATTCAAACAAAGAATATGAATAAGAACCTGGAGTTCATATGTGTCATGTGATGGTATGTATAATCACAACTATTGACAGGGCTGTAAACATAAAACACATACACACACACATAAGTGAAAACATATATTCATACACTAACCAAAATGTCTGTAAGAAGCCTGTAATCCTCCATATGTTTGGTATCATTTCCTGTGTAACGACTAATGAGACCAACTGCAACACCAGCTGCTGGACTAGAAATAGGAACTCCTGCATCCATAAGGGCCAGGCTCCCTCCACATACAGTTGCCATTGAAGATGATCCTAGCATGATAAGATGTCATTCAGGAAGACACCATAGTAACAAGAAAGATGAGAAAACATAAATATTCATATAACAACAAAACAATTCAGAGATATTATTCCTACATGCCAGGTGTAGCAATGTAATCCTTTTTACTTTAAACACATATTTATTCACAGGGCATTAAAAATATGGCAGACTCATATCAAAGGTAATGTAATTTTTGCACCTGATCAGCAGAAATTCACAAGTCATTTATACAAATGTACAGTATAAATATCACACAACTCCTGAGAAACACAAATGGTCCACACATTAGCTCCCCAACACCAATTTTAACTCCAAGCTCCCGTTAACCCTAGGCCCACCATGTACACTCATCTTATGCAGATATTTCTTAAAAACCCTGTATGCACATCTCATTCTTCATACACACATCCTATACTCTACCCATCTCTTGCATCTTACTCAAACACCATTTAAAATATGTGATGAAGAATGGAAAATGTGAAGCTCCTTGAATGTACCTTCCTCCACTCTCCTGTTTTATCTGCCTTTTACACACTCATCAGGTAAGGTTTGTGCCTCAGTCTATCTCATCCTTAGCAGATGTATCCTCTGTGAGATATGGTATGTGTTCACTGACTCTGATACAGTTTCTGTTGGTTGCAACCGAATTTTGTTAATGCGGTCCAGCCACCTAATGTACGAATAGGTGGTATTTCTACATTACTTGAAATTTTCACCTATTGGGTCTGACTGCTAGCACACTTCAGAAACCAATCATCCTCTCCAATTGCTAAACATGAACTAATATTTTATATTATCATGAGAAAAACTCACTGTGATATTCACTTGAATCTAACAGATTCTGAATGGTTCCTCCACAATGTTGGAACATCTGATCATTATTAAAAAATCCACTTAAATGAGAGCGTTGAACTCTCATTGGCATGTACAGAAGCTTTGTGGCACCTTGGGTTAGAAGCTGACTGGTGTCATGTGATTGCCTTTAAAACCCCCCAGTAAATTATGTGTATTTCAGCTTGTCATCATTAATTTTAGAAATAGTAAAGCTTCATTCTTACTGCCTTTGGCAGTTGTTCACAGCAGGGATTCATACCTTAGAGTTTTCTGGATACAAACTTCTGTCCTGCTGTGGCATTTTTTTGAATGAAAAACTTTTTGTAAGTTTTGTAACAGTAACAACTTGAAGTACATATGTATGACACCTGGTTTTTGTTCTATTGTCTACAGATGCTCTGAACTACCCCACTCATAACATTGTCTCATACACAAAAATAAACTGAATAATGTCTGGCTATAGTCTTCTAAACCCCAATCAGCCTCCGCATACCTTTCCTTCAAGTAAGGACATAGGAACCCAGACTCACATAAAACAACAGGTAAAATTTTAGTTTTGTGCACCTAAAGATGATACAAAACTCAACATGCAGTATTTAAGACTCTTCATACACTGACCTACCATTGGATTCCAGCACTTCAGATGTAAGCCTGATAGTGAATTGGAAGTCACTGGGCACAACAGGTCGTAAACCTTTCTCTGCCAGAGCTCCATGCCCAAGTTCTCTCCTTCCTGCAGGACCAACACGACCAACCTCGTTTGTAGCATATGGTGGGAATTCATAATGCAGAAAGAAATTCTTCTCTTTCATTCCACTATATACAAAGATATCTCACATTATTAAAACATGCACACACACACACACATATGTATGTACATACATACCTGTCAAACTGTTTTTTCTACACAGTTCTATAATTTATACCTAATATATTTTCACACTTACCAACAAATCAACCATTAGCAAACCTTGATGGCTCAAAAATCTGACCATTAAGATGATATTATTCACTCTAAAATTTATGGAACTCTATTGTGAACAGATGTATTAGATTAATAGTAAACACTGAAGTAATAACCTTAAACTTAAAATTTCATAATTATAAAATACTGCAGTCTGAATTTAGGAATTATAAAGCAAGGTACTAGAGTTCTATGTTTCACTTATCATTTCATTTTAATGTAAACTGCGCTGAAACAGATATACCTCGTAAGCATGGTGACAGGATCCATCTTCATGGCAGAGTCTGGGGAGTCAAGGGCCACAGTACAAAACACCTGAGTCTGCCCTCGCTGAAAAAGGGATGAGCCATGTAAAGGCTTGTATAGGTCTATTTGACAGGAAATGTTCCGAAGTTCTTCCAGACTACGACCATCACACCTGTAAAATTGTGGCTAGCATAAGCACAGAAGAGGAGACAGAGAGAGGTGTGAGAATTACAGAGGAATAGCATTAGGGAATGAAGCTGACAAAATTTTGTCGAATATAATATTGGGAAAAATTAAACCATATATTGAAAAAATTATGGGGGATTATCAAAATGGATTCAGAGATGGAAGATCTGTAATTGACAACATGTGTGCATTGACAATAACAAACGAGAAAATTTGGGAGTATAGTCAGAGCGTGCAATATCTATTTATCGATTTTCAAAAGGCATATGACTCTACAAGTAGAGACACACTATGGAAATGTATGGAAGAAATTAAAATTCCTACCAAATTAATAAATATGTGTACAAAAAACAAGCAGTGTGGTCAGAATAGAAGGAACATTATCACCTTTTTTCAAAAATAAAACAGGATAAAACAGGGTGAACCTTCATCACCAATATTATTTCATTTGGCATAACAAAAAGTGATACAAAGTATAAAAATGGTTCCTAGTGGTACAAAGATTGGTAAAGAACAACTGAATATATTAGCATATGCAGATGACTTTGTATTAATTTGGAAAAATGACACAGAAATAAGAAAACTTTTTGTAGAAATGGAAAACATTGCCAGAAAGTTAGGACTGCAGATAAACCACGAAAAGACAATATATATGATAGTGGAAAGGAAAAACGGTTTAAAAAAAAATAAAATAGGACATTTGAAAAAAAAAATTACGAATTTGAAAGTCGAAAATTAAAAAAAAAAAACATATCAAAGAAACTAATATTAAGACTAAAGAACACAATAATAGACAAAATGTAAACATATGCATCAGAAACCTGGATACTAACAAAGAGAGATAGAAAGCAAATGAACATTGTTGAAAGGAAAGTGTACAGTAGAATTTAAAGAAAATTGGAGGATATTAATCAATAAAGAAATTTATGTAATTGTTAAAAAACCTACTATAAAAGAGGCAAGAGGTTAAATAGATTACGTTGGTTTGGGCATTTACAGAGAATGGAAGAAAATAAAATTCCCAAAAGAGTATTATATATGAATATGGGAACAACAAGTTTGAGAGGTAGACCAAGAAATAGATGGCAAGATGAAGTGAGGGAGAATGGACATATAGTTGGTGAAAAAGGGTGGCAGGAAAAAGTACATAACAGAGAGGAAAGGAAGAAGCTCCTAAGAATGGCAAGAAATTGTCGCATTCTGCACGTGCCAATGGAATGAATGAATAAGCATATGAAAATATAAAAATACTATATGCCAAGAGGCAAGAGATTTTTCTTTTCCCTAAAGCATCCAGTTGAGCAGTGGGGGCCACCCAGCCTTATACTGAATGGGAATCAGGGGTTATTTCCCTGAACATAAGGACACTGTAGTGTGAAAGTGAACACTCATTTCCATCCAGTGCCAAGATTAAGTACAAATATACCTCTACCACCCTCTATGACTTCACGGCATCCATGGGGACAATTTTACCTTTACTTACCACTTCACCAATACTTACTTCTGTTCTTAAGTCAAACAGAAAACATGGATGGTTCATTAATGAGGAGTGAGGCATCACTTTGGCCATACCAGAAACATAGGGACACATTCAATGTAAACAGAATATACAATGCCCTCTCTCAATGCTTCTGTTTAATACACAAGAGTGTTGGCTGCTATAATGCCTAACATGCAGATTTCTTATATAACAACTAATTACTAATATCTGTCACAATTTAATTAAACTACAAGTTGAAGCTAATGCAGCATTGACTGAGTTCTCTGTCTACCGCAAGAGCAATGAAATCAGGAATATTCCTCCCCATGGTGATGAGCTAAGAATGTCTACTCAGCTCTATGGGCACTAGCGTTAACTACAGCTCATTTACTAACATGCACAACAACTGAACTTTCTTCATGACTGATTTGATCACTGAAGGGAGAAGAATTTTTTATGCCAAGCTCTCATAACTTGTAAAATGGAAAACTGGTGATATCCTAATGTGATATCATCTGCATCAAAAACTCCCACTCCGTATTTCGGTCAGCCCCTGTAAGAGCAGGTGTGATGTTTGGTGTGTCAGTGATACATTGTAATTTTCTGTTCCTCTTTTAGGACACCTTATTGAAGGATGTCAGCTAGCTCTCGGAAGCTTGACAAATTGCTCACATGGAATTCAAATGACAAGGTTCAATTCAAAATTAACATAATAAATGCTACTTTAATCAAAATTATGGGGTCAACCCCCAGATATAGTTCCACCCTCACTCAGCACCCATTAAAGTCTGTGAACAAAACTTCCTTTTCATTTCAACATCAGGAAGACTTTATGTAGTGCCACCCCCACTTGTCATCATCTTAAATGCGACCACAGGCATTAAATAATGCCTGATATAGTGCCAGGTTGGAAGGCATGGAAGGAATGCATACAATGCAAGTTGGAACTTCAGCAGTAACACACATGTTAAAGTCAAAACACACACAGAAGATTACAATACTATTTGTGATTATCCCAGAACAACTGAATCCTCAAGAATACTACCATGGAACTTGATAACCCCCCATAGTAATAACACATGCACATGTATGTGTATGTGTGTATACACACACACACACACACCTACATATCCACATACACACGTGAGCATGCCCGTGCGCGCGCACACACACACACAACAACAACAACAACAACAAATACTGCATACATGATGTGAGGTTACATTGTAACTGTTTTCTTATTTTAAAACCAGTAGACAACTGTTCCACCATTTATGTCTACTTTTAGCCTGCCTCCCTTCATGATAATGGGTGGGGGTGGTTAAAAATAGGTTTAATAAATCACTATGATCTGTGTGTGTTCATTTCAAATTTTGAAATGGCTGATTTTTATGAAACTTGATACAAACATTCCTAAACAGGAGGAACCTCCAATATTTTAACTTCCTACAGTCAGTAATACAACAGATAAAGTGTGAACTCTTTAAAACCATAACAGCCATAACACCATTCACCTGGGGGGTCATGAAATGGTACAGTAAGAGACCTTTAAAGAATATGCATCTTTCATAAACTTACTTAGTTGCAGAATGTAAAATATCAACACAGTGACCATGCAAAAATTGCCTTCAGTTTTCATTTTGATGACAATAACTGATAAACCCTCAGTACTATGCATGTGATATTTTATGTGGAGACAGATCATTAACATGCCTATGCATTACATATGAAATGCTGCTTGAAAATCAACAATTACAAATATGACCATGGTGCATAACTTGATTTTATACCTTACAAACAATATATAAAATCTGTCCTCAAGTAGTAAGATCTCCATAAAAATTAACTGCCAGAACAATAATAAAACCATGAGACATGTAAGACCTGAAACCTACACAACAGGACACAATGCTCTATGAACTTTACTGGTAATTGTTTTGTGTGAGTATCACCACATTCTGTATTTCAATAAAGAACAGAATTTGCCACCAAGCAGGACAACTGGGATATGTGTAAGATCAGGTAACATGATATGGTAGGGTATATGCACACAAACCCACAACATTACCACAATATTTAAGCAATAAGAAAAAAAATGCTGCCAAAAATAATCAATAATAAACATGTCAAGACAGACAGTGAAACTTACTGAATTCAATCACAATTTTAAAATTGCAAGCACAGAAGAATTTATAACCCATATTCAAAACCAATATCACTGTGCCCTAGCAATAAGATGAGAAAAATATTAAAAATAGCTGTCTTACCGTACATTGTCTTCAAATACTAGCGATCTGAAAATATCTTTGCAAACATGGTTAAAACATTCATTTACAATGTTTATATCCACATTTTCATCAAAACTATGTTTAAGTTTATCAGTAACATCAGTCCTTACGGCAGAAACTGCCATATCTCTTGATATCTTATCATGTGTGTGATCCCGGAATATTTCTCTTAGTCGCATCTCACTGAAGCTCCTTACTGCTTCCACAACAGCTTCACTTGGCACTAGTAGAGGCTCAAATTCACGTTTAGATTTACCATAATGTTTTTGGAGTTGCAGGATACCTTGTATAACATTCTGACACTCTTTTACACCAGCTTTGATTGATTTTAGGAAATCTTGCTGCAAAATATTCTCTGCTGCAGCTTCTAACATTACCACAAGGTTGTGACGTGTAGCACTCACAACTAAGTTCAATATACTTTTTGATAGTTCTCTTCTTGTGGGATTTATTATAACTTCATTGTTACAAAAGCCAACTCTGACTGCTCCAACTGGTCCATTCCAAGGTATGTCAGACAAAGTCAGGGCTGCAGATGCTGCATTTATACTAACAACATCTGGATCATTCACTCCATCAACAGCAAGAAGATTGCACATAACCTGGGTCTCGTAACTGTAACCATCAGGAAACAGCGGCCTCAAAGACCTATCTATTAGCCTACTTGTCAGAATTTCTTTCTCAGATGGTCCCAATTCTCTTTTCAAAAAGTTTGTTGGAATCCTTCCTGCAGCAGCCGCCTTTTGCCTGTAATCTACTACCAATGGGATAAATGAGGATGGTGAAGGTTTTGTTCTGCTCACAGCTGTTACCATAACGGATGTATCACCGAGCTCTGCAACAGCACACCCATCAGCAAATCTGGCAAACTTGCCAGTAGATAATCTTAAGTTCCTCCTGAAATATAAGCAACAAAAATCTATATGAGATTATAAAATCCAAAACATAGCTACGGTAATTGTATGGATTCCACTGCCTATGCATTAACCCCACCATGCACTAAATGACGTGAAAGTGAGGTTATAAACATTACCCGTTCGAAAACGGCACTTCCACTTCAGGAACTCTACGACTGCTGTCATTTAACCTTCTCGCGTGGGTTGCGTTACCAGTTATGCATTTTAACAAGTATACGTTACAGCACAAAGTAATACTTTCAGATTTACAAATATTTCCAAATTTTAACCTCAAACGTGCTGCCATAACCGCCATAATGCAGTTTTACGAACTACCTTCCATTGGAGAGTTAAACACGTGGATCATCTGTGGAAGTGATGTAAGGTGCCCATGGTACCGAGAAAGTTTACCAAATGCAGAAGATTTTTGTGTCACAAAGGAGAGTAGACCATGAAAAGAATAAGCGATAGCTACTAATGGCCGTGGTGTGAAAGATATTAGAAGCGAATGTGCAGGTTTCCGAAATAAAAGTGTTCAATTCATAAGCGACATATATTTTGCAAGAAGTAATGGGTGTCCCGGCATTTTTTCGTTGGCTTAGCAGGAAGTATACTTCTGTAATTGTGCCATGTATTGAAGAAAAGGTATGTTTCATTTTGCGGTTTACCTAGGACGCGCTTGTCTTTATGAAGTTGGGAAACTTTTCAGGTCATAAATTGTGTCATGAGTGATGAGCCAAGCTGTACCTTCACTTCCCTGTATGCCTTCGTGGTATGCAGATAATAGAAAGGGTCAGAACCAAAGAAATTTATTTAATTTCATAGGTTAAACGAGTAAGCCAAGAATGTACGTGTCGCATTGAAACTGCAATGCCTTTTTCAAAAACGCATAAAAACCGTCTATATGCCGTCTTACAGTACTCGTTTCCAAAAGTATAATAAATGCATATGCATATAATCTTCCGGCGGTTTATTGAGCGAGTATCGTTTTCTCATTATGTCTTTAAAACAGTTTAGATGTTTCACTTGAAGTAAACTATTGTGCATTTTGTAAGGAGTGAGATAATAGATACTATGTAAAGTGCCGGTCTAACAACTTTTTCAAACTTCAAATGGCTGGTGGAAGGGAATTGAATAACTTGATTCCAGTGCAATAAACTCCATCTTGATACTTCCTGAGGTTTGCACTTGGCATGTTGGTAATATCTGTGTCTTGTGGTTATACAATGTGTATCTGGATTTTTGTGCCATTCTCTCGAATAATAATACAAAAGTAAGATTTCACTCTACCATTTGTATGAATATTGCAGAGCATAAATAGATTTGCATTGGGTTCGAGCCCTTACGGTCCCGATGCACCTACACCTTATAGACGGGCCCTTTGTGCTCCGTAATCTGATATCAGGTGAACCCTGACCTTGTACCAAAGTTCCAGATGGCCCCCAGACTTAAAATCTCAATGTTCTCTGGGTCCAAGAAAAGAACTCGAATGTACAATCCTTTTCTCTCAGAAAGTCCCATCAAGTGAATCCCCTCCAGGTTCCCCAGTGGGGCCCCTATGGAGAGAGATACCTACATACAGAGCATTATTATATCTCTCCAACATATCTTTTGGGGTCCCCAGTAAAGGAGCCCTCCCTCCAGGTGCCCCTCATGGAGCCCCAGGAGAGAGATGCCCCATTCCTAGAGCTCTCCTTCAGTCATCATTCAAAGTCTCTGGGATATGAGCCCCGCTCCTGATTCCAGGTTCCCCTCAGACATAAAGGGGCCCATATGAAGAGAGATGCCTGTATCTGGAGCCTTTCTTAACATATCTTCTAGGGTCCCCAGTAAAGGAGCCCTCCCCAGAGGCCCTCTGCACTGAGCCTCTTCAGAGAGAAATGCTCCATTCCTAGAGCCTCCTTCATCCATCTCTCAAAGTCCCTGGTATATGAGCCCACTTCGAGGTTCTCTAGCAGGGCCCCAATGTAAATAGATGCCATCTCCAGAGCCTTTTCTGCCTATGCTCCAGGCTCCCCAGCAAGGGAGCCCTCCCTCCAGATTCACTTCACAGAGCTCCCATAGAGTGAAATGCCCCACCTTCAGAGCCCCTTTCAGCCATCTGTCAAAGTCCCCAGTAGATGGGCCCACTCCAGGTTGCCCAACTGAGCCCACTTGAAGAGAGATGCCTGTCCCCAGAGCCTTCCTTTCATAACCCAGGGTACCCAGTAAAGGAGCCCTCCCTTGAGGCCCTCCGCAGTGAGCCTCTTCAGAGAGAGACGCCCCATTCCTAGAGCTCCATTCATCCATCTCTCAAGGCTCCCGGTAGATGGATCCCCCTCCCCAGGTCCCCAAATGGGGCTCCTATATGGAGAGACACCCATCCCAGAACCTTCTTCCACACATAAGCCCCCGGCATATGAGCCCTCTCCCGGGTTTCCCAGCGAGGCCCCCATGGAAAGAGGTGCCCATCTCCAGAGCCCTCTTTTACACCTCTAGGTTCCCTTAACAGAGATCCTGTAAATAGAGATGCTCCATTTCTGGAGCCCTCCTCCCACTATCTCTCACAGTTCCCTGTAAACACTCCCCCCTCCTCAGGTTTCCCAACAGGATGCCTACAGAGACACCCGTCCACAGAACCTTCTACATCCCATCCCCTGAAAATTCACCTTTCCCACAGTCTCTGGTAAGGGAGCCCCCTCCATGTTCCCTAACAGGGTCCCCATGGACAGGGATACTCCACCACCAGAGCCACTGATCCTTTTTTTTTTTTTATTCATTCACTCATGTATGTCTGCCAGAGTCCCCAAAAAGGAGCTCTCCTACGTATGGAGAAAAATATAAGGTCACCGTCCACGGAGCCCCGCGCAGACAGAAGGCCTACATACAGTGGGGTGTATCTTGGTTCCCCAAGGGGATTGTTAATGACACTGTTATCTCTGCTACAGTGCCATGCAGCCCTCGGTATGGTACCTTCCACCTTGGCTTGGGTAGATCAGAGCCTCGTTAGCCAGCGTGTGTTGTGGCAACCTCCATCAGGGTGTACCTCCCATGTGACCCAGGGTAGAGTAGAGTTCGAACCTACAATACCCTGAGGTACAGACGAAGGATTGGATTTATGGGAGGCATTGCAGAGCATAGTATTGATAGGAGACTCTACACTGAGGATTTTGCCTTTACATGGCCTCTTCACTGACACATGTGACATATAACTTATTTAATGTCATCAGCAGTGAGTGCCCTAATTGATACCCCAGGCATACTTCAGTCCAGTGTATTTAGTAAACTTAAAATGTCAGTTTTAAATGATTCATGACCATGCACCGATGATTTATTTTGAGAAATAAAACCAGCAATGCATATACAGATATGCAAATTTATTATAGTTTACACAGAATAGTCTACTGCATGTTTTGGCCACCTGTTGTGGCCATCATCAGGGTGCTCCTCGAAGGATATATTACATAGGACATCAAAACAATTTACAAATATAAAATGTTAATACATAAAAGGTTTAAAATGTATGTTTAAATATAAAATATTGGTGATATTATTTGTGTTGAATTGCGTGTTCATATGCTGTCTGTATGGTAATACCATCCTGAAATATAGGAAATATTTGTGTGTAGGAGGTAGTTAAAATACTGATAAATAAATAAAACTGTATATTATAGCATGGTTGTTAGTATGTATGTACCAAGTGGAGGTGGTGGTGTTATGTCTGCTGGTCTGTCTGTACTGAAATTGAACATAAAACACACACACGTGCATGCGCTTGCCAGTACCTGTGTATATATATGTTTCTTAAATATACAAAAATGTCATAAGACAAGGGGATACGAAACAAGTGAAGACACAATAGACAACACAATAATAGCACTAACACATTTTAAACCTTTTATTTAAAACTTAACATTTTATATTTGTGAATTGTTTTGACATTGTAGGTAATATATCATTCAAAGAACACCTCCCTGAAGCTGGTCACAATAGATGGCCAAAACATGTAGGAGGTTACACTCTTTATACTAAAATAAATTTATATATCTGTGTATGCACTTGTTGGCTACGTTTCTCATAACTAAATATCTGTTTCAATAACAAACTTCAATTCTGTCTGAGAAACTACCATTAGAATGCCATGCTCAAGGATTCATGCAGTCATTGACTTTAAACTACATGCTTGAGCTTAGTTAACTGTTACACAGATTTATACTTGTCACAACTTGTAGGATAATAGCTACATGTATAATCCATGGGAGATGACATCAGGATGGCCGAGTATTTGGAAATCAGGCTGAGAAAGTGTACGTTTTCCAGCAGCCCCATTATGTTGACTTAATTTATAGAAACATGTTCTTTTCCATGCTGTAAAAAGTGGCAGTTATGTGTTATTAATAGGCCTCTGCTTTTACTTTACAAGTGTTTGGAGTACTGTTTAACAAGAGTCAGGTATTGTGCTTATCTTGTTTTCAACAGAATGTTATCCAAAAACTTCACCTAAAATAGATTTGAGGTGGAAGGCTTAATGGATTTTTATTGGTGGCACTACAGATTAAAGTCTGTCCTGTGCCTCCACATGTTAATTCTTGTCCCATGTTTCATTCTGTCCTGGGTGCTACAAAACCCAGTTATATGTTGATGTAATGTAATAAAATTAGTGATAGCTCTGTAATTGAAACCTTCCAATCCAGTATAGTGTTGTGTGCTGATGTAACTTGTTTTTAGGCTGTTAACACCAGCTGCTAATATTGGAGGAGAGAAGTATGAAAGTATCAATTAAAATGTGTTTATATTACCAAAAAATGGCAACAACTGTACTTGCTTTCGTATGACTGATGAGGATGGTAGTAGTCAATATAATCAAAATTCTGTTTTAATTTTGTTTCAGCCAAAAGAAGTAAATGGTGTGAGAGTACCTGTAGATTCAACAAAGCCAAATCCTAATGGAGTGGAGTTTGATAACTTGTACTTGGATATGAATGGTATTATTCACCCTTGCACTCATCCAGAAGACAAGTAAGTAAAACCAGTGAGAAATTAACCCCTTGATGTCAATCATCCTTATCCTTACAGACTGCCTGTCCATAAGTTGTGTGTCAACAGGGTCAGGATTTAAAAATGCCAGAATTGGAGACCAGAGACTAAGAAAAGTAATAGGAACAAATGGGGATCCAACTGTTAATAGCAATGGAAAGAAACTGACTGCCTTCTGCTGCTTAAACAGATTTAGAATAAAGAACAGCTTTTCCAAAAACAAAGATATCCACAAATTTACATGGCCCCGAGATGGGAAAATAAACAGAACCTGAAGAGACGTGGAAACACATTGGCAAGAAAAATTTAAAGTTTGTCTATTAAATGATGAAAGTATAAAGTGGTTATATAAAAAAAGAACAAATGATTGTTTACACCACTATGAAGAAAACATAGACGTTGAACAATAATGGGATAATACAAAAAAATGTACTGTGGAAAACAGCAGAAAAAAGCTTAGGTAAGATAAAAGTTACACACAAAAAGGAGATAATTAAAGATTGGGATATTGAAATTAAATAAGTAATTGAGGAAAAGAAAATAGCATATAGAAGATGGTTAAATACCAACTCAATCCAGGATGAAATAAATTACAAATGACTATTGGCCATATAAAAAAAAAAAAAGAGGAACATGTAAAAAAAAAAAACTCATGGTAGAAATGTATATCACCGATGGAATATGACTTAAGCAAGCCAAGACCAAACACAGAATACTGAAACATTTGAACCAAGACATCATAGAATTTGGAAATGTGTAAGTGCCAACTTTGTATCGACAAATTTACATCATATGGCAGAAATTTATGAAATGACACAAACTATGGAACACAAAACTGGAACTATAATAGCAAGGATAATTATGAAGATTTTGAGTTGAAAGAGAAGAGCTTGAAACAGGCTTTAAGAAACCTAAAAATGGAAAAGCTTTGGGAAAAGATAACATACCTTCTGAACTGTGCATGTATGCATCAGACACCTTTAAAACAAGGGTACTAAAATTTTTAAATGAAATTTATGTATCAGGGACAACACCAGCAGAATGGAATAGTGTAATAGTTACACCAGTATATAAAAAAGGAGATATGAAAGTTCCAGACAACTACAGAGGAATAAACTTTCTAAATTCATGCTACAAAATCTACACAAAAATACTAAATGAAAAATTAAAAAAATATTCAGAAACTTGTTTAGATGACACCCAAACTGGATTTAAAAAAAGATAGGATAGGAGCTGACTAGTGCTGCAGCCACTTTGAGGATTGAACTGCATCCATGCAGCAGATGTGATTGAGAAGTACAGGGTGGGGCAAAATACCCTCCCTACTTTCAGTAGGGCAGTGAAGGGAGGGGAGGCCATAGAGGGGTAGGGTTGGGCTCAAAAGGTGCAGGTAGTTGGGAAGTTCCCATTACAACACTCCACTGTCGTAAAGATGGTGTGGTCCAACGAGCAGCGCGCATTTGCCGTCGAAACCTACTTTTCGCAAAGTCACTCTATCGTAGTGGCGCAGCGTGCATTCCGTACTCGCTACCAAATCCCCCCTCGGGACCGAGTACCGGACCGAAAATCCATTCTGTTGTGGGTTGAGAACTTCAGGGAAATGGGAAGTGTGTCTGAAAAAGGATGAGGACGACCACGGACCTCTCGAACACCAGAGAACATTGAGGCTGTCAGACGGTCCGTTTTGCAGTCTCCCAGGCACTCTGCACGCAAACACCACGCAAATAACGGCCACCACTTGCAAGATATTCTTTTTAAGACTATGTGATTTAAAACTTCCCATGTTGTAGTTTCAGAATCCAAAAATAAAATTTTTATGTCTTGAATAGTTTTTTTGTTATTCACCTTAAAATTTAGGGAGGTTATTTTGCCCCACCCTGTATTTGAAGTGAAGGAACCCACTTGGAGCTCTGCTTGCTCCTTTGTCCATGACAAGTCATCCTGATAGACTCTCAGGCTGTTTTTTTATGCTCGGGACAGTTGGAAAATATGTAGTTCCACCTTTTCAAAGTTATTACAGTAAACTGATCCATTTTGTGTCCTGTACACATTATGCTTCATTTATCACCACTATTGCATACACTTTATTGCACTTTGTGCAATAAAGTGAAGTGAAGTGAACAAAGCAAAGTAAAGTGGAATGAGGCGAAGTGAAGTGCGCAGTATAGGGAGGGGGGGGGGGGACGAGTCTTTATGGAAAAGGTTTATAGGAGTAGTAAGTGATGAGAAGTGAAGGACTGGGGTAAAAGCGTGAGTGAATTAATGATTGTAAGAAAAAAACAATTACAAGAAACTGTATGCAGTACTCTCTTGCTTGGGTGTTTTACCTTTTGTACATGTTGTAAAATTCTTATCTGTCTCGTGTGTT
>Ga0131853_10003018_pt1 | contig 30229 bp, 22 predicted proteins | sample TergutLab28metaG_FD_92764 | JGI IMG/M metagenome (GOLD analysis project Ga0131853, IMG submission 92764) | Labiotermes labralis P1 segment gut microbial communities from Petit-Saut dam, French Guiana - Lab288 P1 (version 2) (version 2) | ecosystem: Host-associated > Arthropoda: Insects >... | reverse complement strand
TACATTTTTATATGGGTCAGAAAATTGGACTTTGACAGCCTCACAGAGACAAAGAATTGAGGCGGCAGAAATGAAGCTATTGAGACCTCTGGCAGGTTACGCCTTCTATGACTACAAAACAAATGACTCCATTCGCCGTGAACTACAGTCAGACTGCATACTAGACAAGATAGATGAATACAGAAGGAGTTGGCTTTTACATCTACAAAGAATGTCACAAAACCGAATCCCTTTAAAATCATACCTTTACAGCCCACAAGGAAAGAGAACAATTGGGAGACCAAAGAAACGATGGAGAGAACAACTGTAACTCTGGAGACAGAACAGGCCAAATGACCCAACCCTGGATGTTTATGATGATGATTAAAAAACTCTCATAATACACACTACTATATAATCTTGAAATTTAAACTTCATTATCCCTATTTCAAATGAGCTGTTGGCAAATGAGGGGTCATGTTGTGTAACCTTATACAGCTGTCACATATTCCAGTGGAAGACTGCATAATGATAGTCATCAAAGTACCAAAACACAAAATTGTAATAATTCAAATATAATGACTCACTAGTACAAGCAGCAGTTTCAGAAGAATAAAAATTGTTTATATCATATTTTTCAGTATTTACTTTATTTATATTAATTTAAAGTGATAACTTTGTGTAGTCATTTACTTCCTTTGTGAAATACTTTTAAGACAGCAAAGACTGGGTGTTAAAAGTTGTTGTATCATCTGTAAAGTCCAGAAACAGAAGTAATGTCGTAAGTAATTTAGACAGCACAACACAAGTAATCTTAAGTGCTATTCAGTGACACAACTTTAAACTCTTTATTTAAATTACCAAAAATTATAAATAATATAAACATTCAAAACCATTTTTTATTCCAACCAACAATGCACAATATATATATTACTTTAAAAAAAATTTATATTATAATCACCCCTGTATGTTTCAATACATTTGTATCATCCTCAGGGAGTTCCAAAGTTGTACTTCACTAAAGTTACGTAGTTTCTATATTATATTATGGTACTCACCACCGCAGCACACAGGCAACATCAAAATAGGAAAACCAGATTGCATATATGGCCACATAAACATACTTCTGATACAAATTACATTGTAAAAATCATATAGACTATATTTTATCAACAACAACCACATAAATATTTTAATTTGATAATTTTTAATGATACAGAAACTTTAGCATAGTACATCTGTGGAACTCCCTGGGGATAATATAAATGTATCGAAGCATGTAGGAGTGATTATAATACAAATATTGCTCAAATAAAATATATATATATATATTTATTGTGCATTGTTGGTTGCAATGTAAACCACATACAAGATGCCTACATAAAAAAATTAAAAACATTGTGAAAGAATTATTATTATTACGTTTATAGAGAGTCTTGCCTTTATAAGCTTTAAGTTGTTAAACTATCAGAAAGACTGCTTAATGAGAACCCCTTGGGTCTGTTGTAATATGTAAAAAAATAAAACATATTTATATTACTGTTGTTTATGTAAGCTGAGTGGCAAGCTGAAGTAAGCAGTAATCCTCCAATGAGTTACTAATTTTATTTTTTGCTTTCTTATTTATTAACTAGTTGCTGAACAGAACAGTAACAACAGCAGTGATCATTAACTGCTACTTGGCACCTCTAACCTCAGATATGCAGCACTGGCACAATCTGTGTTTGTTTTCATGCCATCATAAAACAAACACTGAAAATGCAGTTTAAGTAAAAGAAATAAACATTGTCAGATTTCAAGCTTGATTTCCAAGAAACACTTGTATGAAAACAACAGAAACCAATTGTCTGTTCAAGTGTACTCATAAAAAAGAAAACAGCTGAAATGAAACTATGAATATTCATATTTTGATACTGGTGTTTCTTTAGAACGTCACCTAAATTCTCTTTCTCAGTATAATATTCCCTGCTATAATTGTTTTATTACAAACGGTGTGGCAAACCCACTTCTTACAGAAGCACAGTCTCTTTACTCAGGGGTGGGGGGTGGGGCGGGTTAGGAGGGAGGGAGGGGGGGAAGAGAGAGAGTGTGCACTTATGTTAACATTTAATCAAAAGGCAAAATACATACTGAATTCTTTTACAACATACTTGTATCATACCTTCAAAGCTAAATAACACTTCAGTGACACATATGATTTTATCTTGCACATATGTAGGATAATACTCTATATTCAAACACAAGCATGTTCTTCCTCTTTAATTCAAAGATATAATTAACAGATGGCCAGTCACAACATCCTGTTTCCAGTTTTATAAAAATAAAAAGTGCCACTTTTATTTGTGAAAGAAATTGCAAAATCTAAATGCTTTGCATTTTGATACAACAACAAAAAATTGAGTGGAGTAGAGCAAATTGTAGCACCAGTCATGATTCACATACATAAATATGAAGCATCACAAACTTCCATATCACTCGTACTTTATGAATACAAATTTTCTGATATAAACCATTTAGTAGGTAATTAGAAGAGAATCTCAATATATTTTAAGAAATGCTACATTGAGCATATCTGTTCAAGTATATACACTTATATGACATCCTTATGATGTAATAGTAATTAAATACAACATTTCAAACTTTAAGTGTGCTTTGCACTCTTCACATGATGATACAATAATAGCAGTGTAGAGGTCTTAAGAAAATTCCATTGAATTTTAAAGCTATGAAAGATGTTTCAAAATGACAAAGAGAAAAGACAAAAATGTACCCTTAATACGTATATTTTCCATTTGAATACCTGTCCAGAATAACGATGTTTATTCTCAGCAATTAGAAGGTACAAAAGAGAAAAGATCTGGTGGTCTTGTGAAGTAAACTTATTCTATGGAAATGGTGGACTGGGGCTCAGTCTGTAGTTTCCACTGGAACAGAGGATGCAGCTTCACCCAGTACCCTGCACAGCTCCTGAAATCAGTATTTAAGGTGCATAATGTTTGGTTTAAATAAAACTAGACTGTCTGGTCTCCATGTTTCTGCTTGCTGTTGAACAAGGAATTCTGTTACAGATGGCAGGATAAATCAATAGTATGGGCAACTCCCATAGGAATTACCATCATTGTTTTGCATGCTTGTGTTCTGATTAAATATTGACAGAAAACAGTACAGGAATTCTTAACCATTGTTTACAAAGTGACAAGTGATTTATGCAGAGTGCCCAACTTAAATCTTCCATCTTCCAGACATTAATTTCCAATCTAAAACTCTGGTAAAGCAGTCCAGCTACATACTGAGCCTTGACTGTTTAATTTCTGTGTGCATGCATGCATGTGTGTGTGTGTTTGTGCAAAATGAAAATGAGTTTGGTTTCATTATTAACCTTTTAAGGACTGGCAGTTGGTTTAATAACCACTTGTTATAGGTCCTATACTAGACGAGCAGTCAATTTGCTAACCAGCGGCACTGTGATCTAAGGTGGACATGTGGTTAGTATTCTAACCACTTTACACAACTTCAAATTCTGCTATTTCTGTCTCAAACAAACTGAATACTCTTAATGTTTAGTGCACTGTGTTGCTTCCTATATCTACAGTTGTGAATTGGTGATGTATATTTTATGTTTTGATGCAGATAGGCTTCTTTACAACACATCTCAAAATCAGTAGTTCGGCTTCTAGTGCCATGGCAAAATGTGTGCATTATGTTCCTGTTAGTCACACTGAAGAGTTGATTTGTGATCTGATTCTGAGGAGCAGCATGTTTCAGAAGACTCTGATGTTGAAACTGCTGACGATTTATCAGATGATTCTGACAACAGTGATCCAAAATATCAGTTGTGGCATGATAGTAGACGTGAAATTAGGGCTGAAATTCATCATTTCAGTGCTCCCAGGGCACACGTGAATTGTTGTGCTGTGCCTCACGTCAGTCCCCATTCCTCACCTTTTAGACTGTTTTTGACTAATGTTTACAGAGGAACTACTGAATATATTTTTCACCAGAGTGAAACTGTTATTGACAACAACACATTCAAGGACATGAAGACAAACTCCACAAACAGATATTTCTATTGATGGAATATAAAGTTTTCTAGCTCTGATAATTCTAATGGGACATGATGTTCAGGACACTCTACAAGGTTACTGGTGAACCAATGAGCTACACTGTACTCCATTCTACTCAATTGGTTTATGCATGTCATGGAAATGATTCACTCTGAAAATAATCAAAATCCACCTGACAGAATGAATCCTGATTATGACTGGTTGTGGAAAATCAGAAGAATTTTTGACTACTTAAATAATACATATTCCACACTATATCACCCCACAGAAAATTTGGCATTAGATGAAGTAATTGTGAAAATCAAAGGTAGAGGGTGTTTTGATAGTACATACCAAACAAAAATAACAATTTGGAATAAACCTGTACCAACTTTGTGATGGCAAAGGATATATGTATGACAGGGCAGTTTATTTAGGAAAACGACTTTCAAGTGAGTCATCCCCCTTGTGCTGCATACAATCATACAGGCACAGTAAAGTCAACACAACTTTGAATGTCTTACTGCCAAGGTGTTTTTTATTCACATAGCATATCTTAGGAACAACAACATGCTTCGGGCTTTTCCCAGGCCATCATCAGGTTGATCATTTATTCCTTTCCAGAGAACTCTACAATAAGCAATATCAAGCCTTTTGTTTCTAACAAGATCTCATTTCCATTGATAAAATTTTCATTTTCATTTTTGAATACAAATAGTGGAATAAAATTATTGTGAAATTTAAAACTGTTACAAAAATTATAACTTATACAGTGGAATTTTGGAGAGGAGTAGCACACTTAGGGGATATATTGTTTTACTATGTTATTTCGCCTTTGGCAGAGTGTGTTTGACTTTAATCTGCCTGTGTTTGTGATAGGATAACAACTTGGAATGTTGCTTCAAATATTACCCCTACCCATGAAACAGTTCTGCAGTGGAAGTGGAAGTGTTAGGTATTGGACACAAACTGTTCATGGGTAATTATTTTTCTTTGCTGCAACTGTTTTCTGACCTATACAATAGGAAAATAAACTGTTGTGGCACAATTTTTCACAACAGGCAGGGCATGCCAGAAACTCTGGGCCAGAGACCTTGAAATTAAAGGGAGGTGATATCGTTTGTAAGGTGAAAGGATGTACCAATGCTGTGTGTTGGACAGACAACATGCCCAACCCCCCAGCATCAGGTCATTTGTGGATAAAGAAGGAACTGCATACATGCCTCTGTGCAGTTAGAACTGCAATAAGAGTATAGGTTTTGTGGATTTGAGTGACATGATGGCAAATAGCTTATACTTTACTTTATATGTTTTAACAACTGATATTTTTTAAGGATTCTATCCTGTTTTAATGTAAAAGGATATTTCTGGAGGAACTCAAGTTTCTTATGTCCTAACCCTGTATTCCTCCATTCTCCCTGATATTTCAATCTGTAAGCAGTGAATCTAGCTGCTCCAGTGACAGCCAGGTCCAGGGGAGTTAAATAGAGGGCTACTTCCAGCACCTCTGTGGTTGTTGTTTTCATAGACCCTACAGCAGCCCTCAGGTAACTATCCTGTAGGCTTCACAATAGGTTCTTTGTGTAAAACTTTTAAAAAGTAAGCAATGTATACAGTTAACTAATGCAATGATACCTCCTGAACTAGTTTTTTACTGCAAATGAGTAGCACTAAAATTCTTTAAAATATGCCCATTTTAGCAAAGAGCAACACTGAGGTAAAGAAACAGGGATTTTAATTTCATACAGCTTGATAAGTGACAGGCATTTATATCTCGTCCTGGCTACTTTCAGTACTAGCCTATTAATCATGTCCTAAAAGGATTAATTTAAAAACCAAAATAAAGTGACTGTCTCTCAGAAGTGTTTAATTCTGTAAGTTGAAAATGTTTTCTATTCAATATCATGGTAAGAATGCATAGACAGAGCTCTGTTATATAGCTTCACCCACTCTTTCACATTACACCACTGACCTTAAGTCTTTCCTGAGCATCTGGAACACCTGCAAGTTGAGCTTCCAATTTTTCCTTCTCTTCTTTCAAAGACAGACGAGTTGTTGAGTCCAGTGACTCTAGCTTCCAACCACCCTCACCATCAAATTGCAGGAGGTGTGTGTGGAACTTCCTGTTCACAAAATATAGGGTTATTTTTACATGACACATATCATTTATCAGTATATGCTGGCTCAATTATTGTACGGTAGAATAGTGGCAGAAGGTAACAAATGATATCTGTCAGAATAATGACCCTGTACATAATAAATGAGCATAAGGAAGGATTAGATATTTTCCAACTACCAACTGCGTGTTATAAAGAATATTATAAATATAATAGAATAAAATTATCAGGATATCTGATACAAATATTGAAGAATTAAGCAGATATTAGAGTATTACATACTGAAAAACTTAATGACTTACATAGCTCACCTAGTACTGGTAACATTGTCCCTGCACATGCTATGTTACATGGGGGTGGGGGCAGAGTACATTTCCACTTGTTCTGAAGCTCAGTACTAGGTAAAGGTGAGTGGCTAGTTTCATGCCTACCACTTTATGCCTGGGGAAAAAACCCTCAGTTCCCACTGAATAGAAAGTGGGGTGCAACCAACAGCTGGGCTGGATCATTTGAAAAAGAGAAAAATTCTCTTGCGCTTGCTGTGAGTCAAACCCAAGATCATCCAGTCCACAGCCTGGTCACTATACTCACTACACTATCTTAGCTCCTACCTAGTACTATTATGGTAGCTGAATCAGGAAGGTTACACAAATAAAAAAAAAAATGAATGGGCATATGAAGTGAAAGGCGAAAATATGAAACTTAGAATTTTTGCGGGAAAAGAAGATGGGAAGATTAATATACAAACTGTGAGAATGTGGACATAATGAAATTGACTTATGATTGGTAAATATCTGGCTTCAGTGTTACAGGTGTTGAATCTTTGGGGTCTGTTACAAAAGAGTGTTTGTTGCTAGTTCCAATTACAGAGATTTTTTTAAATGCTGGACTAGTCCCCATAGAGTGCAAAACATCAATGTTGCATAGCAAATGATAATGTGACTCACTCTGCAATGCTTAGCCAAAGGAAAAGATATTCTCTATACTTTAATTCTGCAGTGCTTGCAAATGGCTTTCAGCAGTTACAGCCTTTAAATGTTCGCTTAATGAGACAAACTCCTCCACGGAGCTGCCGTTCTTGAGATGCTAACATGCTCTCAGATAGTCAAGAAATTCACTGAATTTTAAAGAACCCATGGCTCATTACCATGTGCACATAAGCCCATCACTTTCCACTTTCATTGCCAGAACAATTGCCTCAGTGACTTTTAAAGAGAATTTACAGGAAGTGGTTATTTATGTTTAAACTCAACAAGTGATAGGTGGGGTTACATGTTCAATGCCATGATTAAAACGAATGCCTTCACACTAAACAAATTAAATCAAAACTTAGAATTATGCTTAAACTAATGTCATCCACTTATTGGCAGTAATATTTCCTGTACATCACACGTGATGGTTCATCAAAACCAGGTATTTATTTCCTTTTAATAAATTAACTTCATTTGGATACTGAAACTGATGTGTTCCATTCAGATCCAGTGCCACCTATTTCTCATGAATTTTCCAACTGACATATTGTAAAATAAAACTTAGATGCAATGAGGCTAATGCATTTCCATGATCATGCTGAATAGGAAATCTGTAATACATGTTTACCTACACAAACTTTACAACATGTTTCACTGTAACACATTTCAAGAAATCTACCTTGTTTTCTGAGTATTCCAAACTCAATTATGAACTCTTCCACCCCCCCTCCCCCAACTCTGTAACCAACAAAATGCTGTCTCACTGTCCTCCCACTGATATTGCATCTAATCCACAGCCAGTACTACTTGACAATAAATCTGTATGGAAAATTTAATATAATGCAACCACCATCTTACTTTTTACTTCATCTTAATTGTGCCAAATATTATAATGTAAAGTTTTACATGGAGAATTAATTGGAAATCTGTGATGTTAAATATTTTAAATCTATTAAATTCATCAATAATGTATATACATCTTTTTTGTGAAACTCAAATATTGTTTATTTTGACATGCATTCATATTTCAACCTTCTCACACAACTTAATGTACTTCTGACAGCAACGTAAAGTTGTCCCTGTGCATGAAATAAAGGCATATGGGGGAGTGGATCTATAGTTCCACATATTCTTAAATCAGCACTACATGGAGGTGTGTGGTCAGCTTCATGCTCAGGCTGCTTTATTACAAAGGAAAGAGCTCATGGAACCCACTGAATAGAAGGATGGTTGGGCCCCAGAACCATTGTGGTCACTTCTGAGAAGAAAAAATCTGGTGCCCCTGCTGGGAATTGAACCATGATTCCCCCATCAATAAACAACAGTAGTTCTCAGCTGTAATATACAATAAACTCTACAATTCAAATATGAGAGCTACTCACCAAAGGGATGGCCTGTGTGTAATGGTGAGAAGTGTGATACCTGCTAATTTAGCTTCTTCGTAGATATTGCTTTCTACATCAATGCTGACAGCACTGGTGCATTCATCCAACAGTGCAAAATTTGGCCTGAGAGAAAGAAAAAATTGCTAACCTCACTATCTTAGTATGTGACAAAATGTACACCAATGTCAGCACACAGATGCATGTGCCAGAAGCAGAGTCTGAGAACCAAAATTCAGCCCTCATACACACAAAGAATTAAAAATTTTAACTTAAATATAGAGTGCAATTACAGTTACAAATGGGTGCCAGGGATAGACTACACATCCTTCTCATAATCAAGAAGACTGAACACAAAAACTCAACAGTGATATGATCTTATGCCAAAGTGTTGTATCAATTTTGCAACTGCATTAGCCTCCAAGGTTCATTGTGTTCTAGAATATGTTATGTTGACTGGTAAATCATTTCTCTTCTTGGACTGCTCATCCCTAACGATGAAGGCATTATGATCCTCTGAAACAGTGGCGACTGTGTACCAGTCAACATGGCCTAACATCTCAGAAGACTTGATTCTTCAGCAACACCAATGTGAGAACATCAAATCTTGCAATGAGTGAACCTTGTGTTCTAAGAAGAGCAACAGAAAATGTTTGTTTGCATACCATCAGACTTTAAACTTTGCAGGATCTAACAGCTTTGTTTTAGACATATCACATATGAAGTGTGCTGCAGCTGTATCAGTTGCACGTCACAACCATGTCAAAGGATAAGCTATAGCAGAAGTTCATTTTATGCAGGTACAGCTCCACTCATTCTTAACCTCACTACTATGAGGAGGTGAGTGTTCAGCATGCTGTGGCCACTTTACCCCTGGTGAAAGAGCCACTGGTATCCATTTTTAAAACAAAGGAATATAGCCATGAAATCAATATAAAAAATGTTTCTTGCAAATGTAGTGCCATGTCTTTGGGAAAATACACTGTGATTACTGTGTGGCTATACCAGATTTATTATCTAATCTAGGGATCACTAACACAACTTCATATTGATCCAGTGCAAATTTACTGATGTCAATTTGTTTGGATTTCATTACTAGTTTAAGGCTCAGCTTTCAAACAGAAAACAAACCTGTGATAGAAGAGCCTAGCCATAGCCATACGCTGCTTTTCACCACCAGACAGAACGTCCTTCCAGTCTGTGGTTACATGCCAACCGCCTTCACGTTCCACAATATGATCTAGATGTACAAGGCTCAGACAGCGTTGAAGGTGTGCCAGAGTCATGCCCTTCTTCCTCATGTCAGTCTCGGTATCTGGGTAGATCACTTGATCCGCCAGTGATCCCAATGACATGTATGGTCTGGAAAAGACACATTATGCTCCATACAATGTGAACCCATTCAGAAATTTGAAAGATTATAAGATATTTGATAGATCAACAGTCTGAAAACAAAAACAGTGGTCACAGTCATAGCTACATAGAAAAGGGAAATACTGCCAAGAATTTTTGGTCCAAGGAAACAAAATGATGCTGAATGGACAATAATAACAAGCAACAAGTGGGTATTACTGCAGAGACTAGATCCAGGAGATAAGGTCATTTGGGTCATGTAGCAAAGATGGAAGGTGATACAATGGACAACTTCAAAGCATGTCCTGGAGGAAGACATGGAGCAGACAGACAGAGGGAAAAGCAGCTGGATGATGCTGAAGAACATTTAGGAGCTCTGGATGTGCAAAGATGAAATACAAGCATGCAGATTCAAGCAGAACAGACTAGAAGTGTATAGGAGGCCAAGGTCCCTTCATAGTCTGCAGCACAAGGAAATGTGAAAATCCACCTGGTACTGCAGGGATTAATTACTAATTTCACAGCCTTATGGTACAGAGCAAGTAATTTGAAAGAAAGTAAATATCATATGCTCTTCCAAGAAGCAAATGTCTCTATATGCTGTTCACTGTCTTCCTGTTTCTCTTCCTCCTCACACACACACACACACACACACACACATACACTATACGTACAAGATTCAGCCTTTGTACCCAATGTAGCAACATTTTAAAATGGCTTGGGCAATGACTGACACATGGTAACATGTACCACCTATTCATGAGAATCATCTCATTCATTTCTTTTAGAAAATTGAAGCAGTGAGAAACATAATATTAATGCTCATTAGCTCAGCTAATATATGTTGTTTTCAATTATTTTCTCATATGCCAATCCCATAATCAATTTCAGTGTGAATGAAAGATGTAACATGGTGTATTTCCTTCTTTTCTTTCTTTAGAATTACAGATTGTGCACATCTACAAATAAATACAATTATCTTGGGAATCTGTCTGATGAATACATACCAAATCAACTCACTGATTACAAAGTGCATGAATTCAAGTGTGTCTCTCTGAACTAACCTCTGAGGAATGTAAAACATGTCAGAACTGGCTGGCTTCCTCAGCTCCCCACTGTAAACTGGCCAGAGTCCACTTAATATCCTAAACAATGATGACTTGCCACAGCCATTGGGGCCAGTAATAAGCAAGTGCATGCCAGGAGTGACTGTCAGAGTGAGGTTAGGACAGACGACATCACAGTTGGGTGTAACAATTGGCACATTCTTCAGTACTATGGTTCCATCCTTTGTCTCATGAAGAATGCCTTAATATGAAAAAACAAACAACTTCATTTATGTAACAGGTTTTTAACAGTCATTATGTCAAGAAGATACAATTGGAGTATCATATAGCACACGTGGAGCAAAAATGAAATCCATGCAAAACCGTGGAAGTAAATGTCATGGTCAAACCAATGGAGACCCTGAAATGTATGGAATATAATACCATGAAAAGTGAAACTGAATTGAAGTCAATGAGGACAAAATCCAAAGGCATACTTTTGTGATGATGTTGATGAACGTTCAGGTTCCATAACAGCATGAAATTCCTTGAACAGTTTAATATCTTCTCTGCTGAGGGACCAGGATGATTTGAAGGTTACCACAGTCACCCCAACTTATGGGGGCCTGACTTTTTTGAGGGCCCCCACATAACAGGACTGTCACTGACCAAACAAATATTAAAGAAGTTCAGTTGCTTAAAATTTACATAACGTAATTCCCACTGAATTTCTTATCAAACATTTACTTTAATACAAATTCATTATATCAAGTATGCATTCATGAAATTTTCTCAGTGCCATTATTAAACAATCAATCATATACTCCCATAAGTGACGTGTCACACAGCTGGAGGTTAGTAATAAGCACTGAGCCCATGGCAACTTAAGGGTTAAGATTTCATGAAGAGAAGTGACTTCTCTGTTACAGTGCATATAACAATGTTTACACATTCATGGTCACTAATGCATAACATTGGGCATGAGCTAGCTCATCACCATTATTCTTCATGCTATATTTCACACAACTTGGTACATTACATATTATAAGTTAAAGTGGTCACAACTCACACTTGTGATTTTCTACATTTATTGTTAATCATCTCTTATATACAGGGAACCCAAATTTTGTTTTTCAGGGAACCTCCAAATGTCTTAAACTGGTTCTGTCACAGAATGTCTGTCCACTTTACTGGCTCACATTTGCAACATGGATACTGTATAATATGCAAGCATACTGAAATTATATGCATATAAGTTTTTTTTTTTTTCAAGGAGTGTAGGAAAACTCAGGACCAAATCAGGACATGCACATACCGCAGTTCAGATATTATCCTAACATGTGTGATCAATACCTTTCACGACAGGCTGTCCATTTTTGAACTCTAATCTGAAGTCACTGTTCTTGGTTATATGCTTAGATTCTGCAGTTGTCACCACAGAACGCTGGTACTTGCCATGACTTGCTTCTTCAAAAACATCCAACATGTCTCCTACACGTGAAGTGTAACCTGCGAGTTCAACAACTTCCTAGAACACATAAAAATCTCTTTCATATACAAAGTATGCTAGGTAAAAGAAAATGACAATTATGCCTGTCATAAAATATTTTACAATAAATCCACTAAAATAATTGACTAAACCCAAGTCGTCTCAACCCCATATGATTATAATTACCTTAGGTCAGGGGTGCACATATCCTGGGTGCCAAGTTCTCTGGATGACTACCCTGGTGCCTAGAATTTTGATGTGGGGTTTTGGAAAATTTGTGCACCCCAACATAAGGATCAACTCTTAATCGAACACTGACATCTGGGGTAGTGTGGTTTACTGTGATAAGAACTAAAGAAGAAATTATCAGTACCTTGTATGAAGACATGAGTCTCTCAACTGCATCAGCCCCAGAGCCCAAGAGGTTCCTTGTTGTTGTGAAATACTGTGTCCTCTCACTCACTCCACCATCAGGAGAGGAGTCTTGTTCTAAGACAAGCACAATGGAACTTCTTACTTAAATGCTCATAAAAAGTGACATTTCCATATTGTTACTTCAGTCTGTGAAGGCAAATGTCACTGCCCAATGAAACAAAAATAAAAATATTGGGCTAAAAAAAAGAGCTAAACAATTTCTATAGTATTGGACACCTACTTCAAATTATATGAACTGTGTGACTTCACGATTCTTTCATGGCATGCACCCCATACTCAGCCGTGTCACACGGGTTGTGTGAACCACAAGTGTCTTACATGGATGCAAATACAGCAGTTTTCTTGCATTTTGTGCCCATGAAGAAGACATGCCAGTTTGCTGTGCATGCCATGCCAATGATTTTCTTGGAGATGTCTCTAATGTAGCACCAGTTTCATCCACTTTCCCTTGGTTAGCATATATCTCCTGCATGTTCTTAGTGTCTAGAATGGAGCCTGTTGCTGAATCATTTCCAATTGTTTGTAAGTTTCTGTCCTGTTTTGAACAAATGCATTAGAAAATTTGCAGCTGAATTTGTGACACTTCTTGTAGGAACTGTACTTAGTGCATGTACCACATAAAAACATGTAATGCTCTAATTGATCCCCATAATAACTGCAGGTAACTTATAGACTCTGCAGCTTCTCCAATAAGCAGTAAAGAAATAAGCCAGTGAGTGGGCATTGTGTATAACATAAGCAATCGGACAGGAAATTACTAGCAATTGTGGTGATTTACAATATTAGCACTGTATATTTTCTGAATTTACATATTTACACCTTAGATTTATAATATTTTTTTACCTTCATGGCGTTTGCTGGTGAGAATGGGAAGTGATACCATAATCATTCCAGTACCACTCCAAACATACTTCATGAGAAACTGTTCCAGCATCACATACCAGACTCGCTGGGAGAAGATTGTGTTCATCTGGTCCACAAGGGAACTGTAAGCCTTTTCTAAATGGCTCAGTTCAACCTGAAAATCAGTGCAGCATTATCTTCATGGACCTAATACAACAGAGTTAAACCAAACATTGGAGTTAAGTGGTTAGCACTCACACTTCATATTCAGAAGATCCTGCATTCAAATCCCGGACTGGAGCATAATTATCTTGATAAAGCATCATTCTCTGGTTTTTGGACCCTGTCCCCCCCCTCCCCCCGCAAGTCAAATTCTGGGATAGTACCTTAAATTAGACTATGAACATTTCCTTCCACAGTCTTTCCATTTCAGTGCTGCATGCTATGTGCTACTTCAAGCAACATAAAATAAACCATCAATACTGAAAAAAGATCGCTGTCTGATTTCAATTGCTATTCATACGCTACCTCTGTTAATGACATATAAGCCCTGTGTACGACATAGCATAATTAAATAGCTATGAAACAATCAACACAAAAAACACCTTCACAAGATTCCAAGAAAACTTGACCAACTGGTCTTTCTGCCAGTGAGAATTATCTAAAGACCAAACCAATCACATAATTACTGTTACACTGAGCACAGAGTACTGTCAGTTATAATCCATTCAGTCACTAGTCCTGTTTCATAACATTTCCTAACAGTTTCCCTGTGGTTATCCTCATACACTCGTAATAAATTATGGAATATTGTTCAAAGCAAATCATGACCACATCCCTGTCCCTTCTGACTCCGTGTTCAAAATATTCCCCATCTTCCATTTAGTAATACATAAAGTCCTTGTTTTATCCCATCACTGTATTCCTGAAAAAGTGGGTGTAAATAAAAAATTGTATTTTCATTAAAAAAAAAAGGGCTTAAATAAATGCAAAATAAACCATCCAAAGTGTGTTAAACTAAGAACACGAGAGCGCAAATTAAGAAGTGATGTAAATTGGCATGGGGCTTGAAGCAAAAAAGGCAAAAAACAAGGCCTTGGTGTACATGATTACCACGGTTTGATTTAACTGGAGTTGACAGTCTGGTGACTGTTTAAGACAGGAGAATGGGAAGCACATGAAGTAAAACTGAATGCTACCCCAGCTCCTCCTGTGTGTGTGTGTGTATTTTTGACATCACATCATATCATGGAAATGATACGAGTGAGGTATCTTAAAGCTAGTTCCTTAGTTCAGTGATCTATGTAGCAAATAAATATCACTGTTTTCAGTTATGTGAAACTGCAATGCCATTACTGTACCTACTCAGACAATATTCCTTAAAACGACGATCTTCTCTGAGCAAGACGCCATTATTTGAAGCAAACAAAAAGTAAGAGATACAGTCCACAGTAACACCCCAAAGTTATAACCTTCATTACAGTAACTACAGTTCTCAAACTAACGCAACTAGAAAGACATCTCATTTCCTTTACGATTTAGTCCAGAAAATCATTCCTTTTTCTTATTTCATAAACTAATTCCCTTTCCTTATTTTTTTCCCTTCATTTTTAACCTTCAAAAGACCTGCGTTTGTATATTGAAATACATGTAAAAAAATCCCTAAAATTCATGTTACAAAAGTTTACTGCATTTTTAAGACATGCTTCATAATTTGTTTTATTTTCCACAAAATACCGTTCATTTCATAATATATCCTTTTCTCTCAAATAATACTCGCTCTTGTCATAAACCATGCAATACAATTTAAATACCAACCCTGTCAGATAAAGGTTAATAGTGACAACAGTATACAAACAAAAAATTGACAATTTCTTATACAAAAGTTACTAACATTCTTATGCGTATTGGACCGTGCATCATCTTGATATTTGAATAAAGGTAGACCAACTTGATGACACTTGCTTTATTATGTCAATTTACTGCTCAACATGTTTCAGATGTTAATACACTCGGATACCACATCACCAACTACCACTCCCGCTGCATAACACCAACACACCTCAAGTCAGCACAATACAGCCTGCACAATAACGCACAAAGTAGTCGCAAGCTCCTGAAGATGGATGTATTAACATCTGAAACATGTTGAGCAGTAAATTGATATAATAAAGCAAGTGTAATCAAGTGACTGGTATTGGTATTGAGATCTTTGTGATGTATTTATGCATACCTTCTGGCCACCATAGAATGCAATCTCCTCAGCATTTGTAATAATCCGGGCATGGATGTGCCGTAGGTAACCCTTCCTGTTTGCCTCCTCTGCCACTAGGATGCCAAACTTTGGTGACACTGCTTTCAGTATCTGTCCTGTCAGAGATATCACCACTGTTGCTAAAATAGGACCTGCAAGCAAAACAACCATCTTCATGTACTGATTACTGTATTTCATACGTAGTTGATTTAAATTACAGCTATCCATGATAGTCTTCAGTCCTTACATAAAATAATGCGAAGTGATGGTACAGATCCTTGCATTCATAAACTTGGTGCTAGATGGAGGAGTCAGTTTCACTCCCCAGCTGCTGTACCCCCAGCTATCACTGAAGAGAGGGTAGCTGGGCCCCAAAGCCAGTCTAGATCTCTGATCAAAAGAAAAATCTCTTCTCCCCACCAGACACTGAACCACAATCTCTCTATCATCCAGCTCACAGCATTGTCTCTGTACCAAGTGAAATATCTGGGCCCAAATTCTCTTTTTACCAATGAATGAAGACATGATTATTTCCCCCACTAAAGGCATTATTTCATATTATGTGTCTACAGTGCAATCGTTGGTTTCTCATTTTAATCTTCAGCAAGACAATTACATCTACCTGAGAGTGTGGGTCATGCTAAGACATAATTCTAAATGAGGTTACTAAGAGTAACCAGGATTGCTGTTTGCCTTGTTTTGTTGTCTGGATTCACAAATAAACTGCCATTAACATAGAAGTGACTTCTGGTCCCTTCATCACCAAATATTTCTTTTTTAACTCCCCCTTTTTTTTGGGGGGGGGGGGGAGAGGTCTTTCAGTACCAATTGTGTCTATTAAGTTATCGGAATAATTTTATCGTACACCGTATTGTGCTTCATTAGACTTGACTCCGTCACATGTCTTAAAGCCATGGCAGGCATAGAAGTGTGTGATGTACCTCTCGTTAAAAAATGAGTAATAGAAATTTACGGCAAAGAATTAACATTACATTTCGTGAGAAATTAGGAAGCATACAAACGAAACGTGTGTAACGCTGTCTAAGGGATATGTCACTGTGAAAAAATCAAGCGTGTTCGAGTGGTATAAATGGTTCACAGAAGGCGAAGGGACGGTGAAAGATACTGAAGACGCGTTCGTCCCAAAAGTCACAGATCCTACGAAAATGTCTGAAGGTGCGAAAACTTATTCCACCAGACGGCCGTTTCAATATCCGAGAAGTGGTTCAGGAAAGAAATTTGGACAAGAAACGGACAGACAAAATTTGAAAGATGATCTGTGCACGAAAAAAGTTTCGCCAAGATGATCCCCAATTCTTCTGACTGACAAAGAGAAATGATGGGGCGCTGAAAGTGTGTTCCGATTAAACTGCGGAACTGCCAAACAATGATCACTGGAGATGAAACGCGGTGTTTTCAATATGATCCGGAAAGGAAACGATAAAGTAGTGGATAACAGTGACATATCTAAGACCAAATAAGCTCGTACGACGAAATCACCAATCAGGACAACGCTAACTACTCTCTTTCGTATCAGCGTTAGTACATTTTGAATTCGCTCCACAAGGCCAGTCAACTAGGCTTCCTAAGCTGAGCTACTGATGACGTTACGCAAAGTTGTGCGTAGAAGCAGGCCTGAACTCTGACCCAACAATTGGTTCCTCCACCAGGACAACGGTCCAGGTCATGAGCTAATTCTGTTGGCTGTCTACGCTAGCAGACAGCCAACAGAACTAGCATGACAAATACCTATTGTGTGTATACAGTGTTGAGATACTCCCGATGATGGACAGTGGACCTGTCCGAAACATGTACAGTACTTTATCAAATAAATATGAGAAATTGTGCACCTTGTTGGCTTTTATTATAAGAATATATCACGATGCACAATCCTCTGAATGTCAAATTCCTCGGACAATGGGGAAAATTGCTGCAACAAGGAACAATATAATATATGAGATACCTGGAAAAATGGACCTACCATACAGAAGCATACAAGTATTTAATCTAACAAGATACGCTATGTACGTATAACGTAACACTGTGGCGTGTTTGTGTAATGGTTATACCTCCTCGTCTATCCAAACAGCCTGATGACATGTCACTCGAAAAGAGGATGTGTATGGCGATTTGGCGTTGCCGACAACAGTAAAACGTACGTAAAGTGTTCCGGTAAACTACACGATATTTTTACACGGTTTTAAACAAATCTGGAGTTCAGCGTCAGATTTTCACAAAAGTCCTCAATATCAAATTTCACAGAAATCCGACCAATGGGTGCTGCACTGATACATGTGGTGAGGCGGACGGACATTACAAAGCTAATGTGCCTTTTTTATGCGACTATGCGAACGCGCCTAAAAATTTACTGACTCTCAAATATTTGAAACTGGGCCATAAATCTTAGCAGCAAAAATATCACCACATAATTAGCATAAATATATTTCCTATATTCAGGAAAAGAAATGGTCAGTAACTACAACAGTGGCTAAAAGAAGTCAGTGTTTAGATGCCAGTACACAAGAAACAGGAAGGAAGACAAATTTGCACATGCAGTATTGTACATAACGGGTTAGCAGGAAGCTACTGCCCACATGGCCAAGGTATGTCACTACGATACAGATGCCTGTGTACACTTAACTTCAGTAAGGTTCCATGTACAAAAAGAAAAAGTTCCATATATGCTACTGGCAAATTACAAGAAAAATATTATGGTTCTCACATAATGCAATCACACAAGAAAGAGATAAGCACTTGACACTCAAGCCTTCATAGCCTTGAGGAAAAGCAAATGTAACTCTAAAAAAAAAAGTTCCACTGTGACACAATACATCTGTAAACTGGCAAGCTTTCTAGCCAACTCCCAGTACAGCATACTGTATAGCAAACCTGTACCTTGAACTGACGACACTGACAAGCAGAAGAAGTGGATAAACAAGAGCAAAACTTCACTTGGCTGATAACTTCTGACTCTCAATAATTTTTTTAAACATCTTATAGAAAGATAACTTGTTCCCTTTTATAAAACAAGTTTTGTTTTTACCATAACACTGAATGTGATGGTGCTGATGGCAATACCAAACCTGATGTTGAAGTGATACCATTCACTATTTGATACTCCTTCTCTCATCAGAATGAAGACTTGGAGAATGTAACATCTCTGGAAATTGGTTTGTCCTTATGCTTTAAATAGCAGTACTTTAGATAATCAAGAACAGAAACTCTGTGGGGATTTGGAATGGCTAGCTAGTGCATTGTTTCTGTTGGGGAATGACATTGAGATGAATTTCAAACCATCACTGATCAATTTCCACAATTATACCGGGAGGCATTAATTTTTAATAATTTTAATACTTTTAATAACTGTTATGATTATAAGTATGTTTGGGCAACATCATCCTGCTGTGTCAGTCAATCACTAGAATCCATACAAACACAACACAAAAACTCTGTATGTTTGTTTTTATTTTCCCCCACGTTTCAGTCATAAACATTGACCACTATCAGGTAGAAAAGCAGGTAGAGTTCTGTAGCACTTTTCCTTTTGTACCTAAATCTCATGATGGTCAATGTGTATGACCAAAAAACATGGCAGAAAATAAAAATGAACATATGTAGTGTATGTGTGGACTGTATTACTAGTGATTGTAACTATAATTATTCTTAACCTTTTAACTGATTGCTATTATATATATTTATCTTGTACCCAAAGATTTTCAGCTCATCATCATCATCATCACCACCACCACCACCACATGCATGCACACACACTCACACACTTCAAAGCAATAAATTTGTAACAGAAATCTATTCTTATAGTTCTACATTTCAGTTTTTTTATTTATGAGAATAAATTTACAATTAAGAATCTATTTTCATATTTTTATACTGAGTAGGAAGTAGACACTATGTTAATCCATAACATCTGCATGTAACCCTGCAGGGATCAAGAACTCAACCATGAATCAATGATAGAGCAAGCACCAACCTCCTTACTCTTCCTGTACTCTTGTACCAAAGTAGCTTTCATGCATACAGCAGCTACTTGAATATACCAGCATATTCAGAACACCTGTGATCTATTTTGTGTACTGTATCTTGGTTCCTTTAAAAGTGCTTTATGAACAGTACAGGTTATTTGTTGTTAAATGGCAGGATGATTACGAATAATGAAATGGGAAGTGTAAAAGAATAAACTTCCTGAATACATGGCATTATTTCTTGTAGTATGTGAATGTGATCATGATGGACACAGTTAAAAAATGACAGACATTTCAACTGCAAATTAGGATTAAGTAAAAAATACCCGTCAAAATGAAAACAGTTCAGATAGTAACCTCCCACAATGTTTCACAGCTTTTCAAGAGTCACATAATTGCACAACTGTCCGTTGCTGAATTTGTGTAAATATTGACTTTATGGAAAACAAATATAAAATACATGAATCGCTGTAGACACATGGCTCACTACAGCACATAACTTGCATATCTTAAAAGCCCAGAATTAGGCACTTCAGGATAACCAAATAAACCCTGGGCCTCCTGCATACAAAACAGGCACTGAGAAATTACATTCAGTGTATTAACCATATACAAGATTATTTCAGTAAATAGATATTCTATTGCAACCTGTTTCTCAAGAAAAAAACTCCACAAAGGGTACCCTGTACCAGTGATTGTCAAGTTTTTTTGCCTCCACTGATGTAAAACAGCTGTGATTGCAATACTGAATGAAGCCTGGAATACTAAGACCAATCATACTGGATTTCTGCCACTAGCATGTTACACAATGGCTGCTTCACGAACCAAATATTTATCAACATGAACTAGTTTAAATGTAACAATATCATTCAGTGGGTCAAAGCATACTCTGTTGTGCAAATAAACACCAAGTATGTCTAATTTATAGTCAGCTGCAACATTTTAGAATTAATGTTGATGCATAACTCCGATACTTTAACACCATCCTCCATGTTTGAACTTCACAGAGGTAGCTAACACAACAGAAATAATGAAATTCAAATCTGACAGTCACGGTATTCTATGATAGTATTTAACCATTTTTATGAAAAAAATATATTCAGTTGCAAGGAACAACTTCTAATCAACTTGTCTTTGCAGAAACAGTTTTATCATTTTCTTTAAATATGGTCATCACAAAATTATATTTAATGAATGAGAGATCTGAATGTCTAATGGCATAGAGTGAAATGGCATCACATCCCAGAAAATCATAATCTAAATGTAACACATAGATTGGAAACTACCCTTTAAGATAAAGATTTTCAATTTTTGCCAATCAATTCAGTCATTTGCAACATTATGCTACTTAGTGACTGAGTAATTTACTGAAACCATCATAATCTCATCAAAATTTCCAACAGCTGTATTAATTATGGCAAAATTATATTGTTCATATCATAAGTACAGAATAAATAACTGATGGGTAATATTAATGTTTTTCTCAGTACCTCCAAAAAGTTCAGGGAAGTGTCTTACAGTATGCCAAACTGGCTTTTCCTACTGTCATTCATAACTAATAGTAATCTTTTAGGGGTTTGCAAGAGTCATGAAGTTCTCTCAATTGCAAAATTATTCCAAGCAGATGACAATGATTTCAGGAAAAAAGTAGTATACAATATGACAACTATGATGAGGTGAAGAACAGAAACAGAAGGTCTAGTTGAGCGAAACACATGCAGTAGGAAACAAATACATACACAAATCCACTGTTAACCCCATATAGTAAATTCATTTATAAAAGCAATATGTTACATGGGGCATTCATTTGCTTACCAGGTATAATGGCTGCTCCCATTTTTTTGTTGGTCCTGGCCAGTGCAATGGCTATTAGGAGGCAGTCAAAGAGGGGCTTGGTGATGTGAGAGTAGAGATGTGCTATGGACGATGTGAATGCTGTGATGTCATCAGTCAGACGGTGGTCTGCATTCTCAATGCGTCCATCAAGATTTGACACCCTATAATATGTTTGTTCTCGAAAGTACAGGCTGTATGCATGGCTCACCAGCCGTGACCTGAAACAAGAGAATATGAAACTTTTCAGCTTAAAACAAAATGAACATGTAAGGTAAAAGTAAAAGGAACAGTAAAATTGATTTCAAACTTTTGCTGTGTTCTGAATGTTGTATGCTTTCTTCTGGGTAATTCCCCGGTGTCTGAATTTTATATGTCTTCATAGGCAGGTAGGTACCTACCTGCCTATGAATATGGGACAGAGTGTTCTGAAACGTCAGCATATAAAATTCAAACGCCGGGATTTACCCAGAACAAAGCATACAACAACACTAAAATTGTTTCTGTGCAAACCCTGAAGGCACGTAGTGGGAGGAGAAGTATGGCTCCACTCATTATTAACTTTGGTGCTAGGTGGGGATGAGTCGTCAACTTCATGCTCTGGTCAATTAACCCCCAGGAAAGAACCCTGGTACTCAGTAGAAGGTTGGGTAGGCCCCAGAACCGGTCTAGACATTTTTCAGAAGATAAAAATCTGTTGCTCCTGCCAGCATTCGAACCTCAGATCACTCAGCCCATAGTCTAGTCACTATACTGACTATGCTATCCTAACTCCAACATAAACATGTCTGGATACTAAGATATACTAAGACTGACAGTCAGTCTTCAAAGTGGTCTCATTTCATGTAGTTTACTCACCACAGTGTCATGTTATTTCAGGCTTCCACCCAAAATTTTACATTTTTTATACATACACACACATATATATATATATGCCTGTGTACATGAAATTTAATATTGCCTTCTTAGTGTTTCAAAGGTTTTTTTGGTCATAAAAACTTGAAAATGTAATGAAAACTGCCGTATTTGTCATATCTAAGTATTGACAGCTATCTTTACAAACATAATATAAACACTTGTGATAATTTTGTTGTGGTGATAATGTTTTTGTAGTCAGGCATATGCACTATGGTATGGAAACATAAACTTATTTTTAATAAAAAATTTCAAGCATCACAACCATGTGGAGCTTCAAAGTATGTAAGCATAGAAATAAACCACTGTCAGTTTGTAATTTTGAATATTTTTTCTTTAGAGATGGAAACATTTCACCGGAGTAGGTGCTTGTTTTGCTTTCACATCTGGGCTTTCTCCTGGATTACAACGGGTATTATAAACCCTAAGAATTTCTGACCAGCAGCACTGAAGTGGAAAGTTGTATATTCATTCCTTTTTTCAGCTGGTATGTATACTGGCAAATAATTGTGAACTGCACACTTATCAAAAGTTGCATCTCTCAGTACTCTGTATGTTATGACTTTGCAGCCAACATGTACCTTTGGGGAAGGTAGATAGCAATTTAGAAACGCAGTAGAATCTTGATAGTTTAAGATGAATATGGCCAAGGTTGCCTCAAAATACCAATAACTCTGACTACAATGACAATGGAAAAACTGTCTCCCGCTTTTAGCATTCAACATTAGGGTGTGTTAACGTACTTGTTTAAGACATATAACACAGAAGACCACAGATAAAAGTACCGTAATGACTGAAAGACATGTGTGCACACAGAAATTTGCACTTCAGCTGAATTCTGTACCCTACATAAAAGCAATCCTGACTACAGCACATCGGATTCAATGAAATGGAACCGAACAATTGGGACTCGTACTATTGAGATTCTACCATAATGACAAAAAAAATTAAAATGTATGGTTTAAACCTCCAATGACATTTGGTTTATATTCCAACTACTGCCTTGGCCCGAAGAGTTTTAAGAGTTACGACACAATTGGGTGCATTTGCATATGGTACAATAAGGCCATCAGGATGTGAAGAATTAAAGGTCAATACAGTGCACTGGTGGGTTATGTACCCTGTGAAGTGTGTGTGTTAGTGGTTAGTCTTCAAGAAAGTGAAAATGCAAACAATCCACTATTACCTCAATTCATGACAATGTCAACAATAAAGATTAAACAGCACTAATGACAACTACTGAGTTGGTAAGCATGTGTCAAGCGGCACTCATGGGCTATTTCAGTTATCCCAGTATGTGCCTGGAACTGCCAAAGAAAATCCTGAGAACCCTGTCAGGACATCCACTCTGCTGAAATTAGAACCAGTAACCTCCTAAATACAAACCACTACACTGTGTTCAGTGGCTTTTGTTTAATTTTTACATAACAAACAACTCACTTTCCATAATGACAGAAGGAAATGGTAAGAATCTTGTACATAACTGCAGGTAGTCAAGCAGTGCCAGTATGAATCTTGGCTATTCAGGAAAGCAGGATGACTTCCCACTTCATCTGACCACACCTTCAGTATTACAATCCACATTTTTTCTGTGAGGCTGATAGAGTCTAATGGATTGATGAGAATTGACCCTGTTTTTCTGGTACAGTCCAATATATTAAAGACTAATATTCAAGCATCTAAAGGCATTTACCAATCAAGACTAGCCAACCAAATTGAATTTCTACAATAACAGCTTTAGTGGTAATGTAACAGGTCATACAGTACTGAACACAGTGGGGAGTAGAAGGGTTGCTATGGAAGGATGCAATTATACCTTACCTTAAACTCTTATGTACAAATATTGACTGATGGATAAGAACAGCCAAAGTGCTATCCCATGGGTGTGATTTGTTTTACCTTTACCAGGTAGTGTTACTTTTGGGTCTTTTAAATAGAATTTTCAGGCTATACTGCATATCTTCTAAAGCAGGACACAAGAGATAAAAGCACTATTACAGTTCCCACCTGCAGGAACCGAAGAAAACCATGCAAATGTCTGATCAGTCAGTCTGTGTGATGAGATTCACATCCATAAACTTCAAAGTATAAACTGAGAGCAGTGACCATTAAACTGTGATATTTGGTACCAAAAAACCAAAGAATGGAACAGAAAATGATTACAGCCTATTATACATTGGTGACACATGGTTGTTTAAAACAGATCCTGGATTAAATGAGCACATTTTGTTATGAAAAATTTTCAGTATCACTGCCAGAACAAGAAGGAGAAAAACAATACGCAAAATTGTTTAGAATGAAGCCCATCATCGTACAAGATACCACTTTGGACATGTCACCCAACTCATCCATCGTATTCTGTGATCCATACAAGACTGTCCCTTATTTCATACCATCAGTACCCCTGAAAGGCCTGTTTAGATGTGTCTGTTCATTACATCAGTAACACTGACATGAAAGACAATAAATCCTTCTGACTAGCCACTGCATGCTTTCTATATTTATGATGACCAACACTGTACGAAGGCAACTGAAATGCAAGGTTTAATCGATTCATGTCTTTGCAGCATATCACTGCTTAGATTTCTCAGTGACTGGAACCAAAATAATGTGCAAGCCCAAACTGTTAGTTTTAAAGTTCACTTGGTTGTTGATGACATGTAAATGATAGCAGCCATCCACCCATCCAATAAGATCCATCCTTTACGTCTGACATTCTTCTAAAAGCATTCAACAGGAACTTATTGTGGGTTACAATACTGATGCTGATGTTTCCACTTGTTTTGTTTTTGTATCACAGAGATGTAATGCTCAATAAATGGTTTACTACTGAGATTGGTTTCAGTGCTTCTCATGTCATACTCAAAATATTCCACACTTCAGATTTTCCTGTATGTGCCATTTCTGACACATTCCACAAGCACCGTTCCTGTCTCTGTAGGTCATGCATGAGATACTCAAGTTCCCATTCATTTACAATGCTCTTATTTTAGTTCTAATCCATTATGCTACATGACAGGAGTGACCCTTTTACTATACTGGCATATGAGTGAAAAAAAAAACAACAGAATATAAAAATATGGCTTGAAGAAATGAAAATAACCCTGAAATTTCAGTATATTTATGTGGCTGGGGAAAGATAATGTGCTTGGCTTGCACATTTTTTGTCCCTAAACAGACTCTTGGTAAATATACTGTGTTATGTAATCCAGTTTGATTGTAGGAGTGCTGTTACATTGTGTTATAACAGTGCATAAAATGCAACTTATTATATCTTCCCTCACCCCAAGCTGTTTTGACTGCATACATCAAAATTAAACAACTTTGGTCATGTATGAATCTGATAATTGTATGCTTTAATTTTGAAGTTTGTAACATCATATGGGCAAATTCATAACTACCCATCTCTGGCAATATATTTTGCTATGCTTGTTTTCTACAAACTTCATTCATAACCACAATTTCAATCAACTATCAATTTCTACAGTAATCACAGTAGATGACAAAACTGTCTCAGATTTTAAATACACCAGGTGTTCATATATGGAATCAGACCTAAAAACAGAACCTTAATCAGGGAACAATCAGTTTTCAGTCTCCTTATGAACAGGACACTAGCATTCTGCTCTCCACAGTTCCCTTTCATACAAACTAGTTTTTAAGCTTTATACAATGTTGTATCACAGAATAGTACCTAAAATGGGGCCAAAAGGTGATATAAAATATCAATACAGCCTTCATTCCTAAAATCTACTATTAATAAAGTCTAAATGTCAGTTAAAAATCAAACATGTGGGTAAAAGACTAAGGCTTCCTATTTTATCCTACCACAAGATGGCAGCAAATGCTAGTTATTCTGTCATCACATATGCTAGTTATGAATATAAACATGAGATGGCAGCAATAAACAGTCCTGCCCAGTATATTTGAGTTATTACTGTCATTGTGTAAAAAAAGATCACAAAATTTATATTTTGGCATTAGAGTGGATTACAAACTACTTCACTGAAGCTGAATATTTTCTATTAAGTTTGCTCCTGTATGCCAAAAGAAAGAATGGGGAAGGAAGGAAGGAAAAAGAGGCCCATGCGCAGATATGGTTTTTTTTAAAAAGGCATTATGCTCACTCATTGCCAGCTGAAATTATAATGGGCATCATATGACAGGGCCTTTCTTTTATCATTAAATCAAACGAAGCATACATCCATCAGAACATATCATGACAAATGCAGTACTCAGGAGTGCAGCTAAAGAAACATACTGTAGTAACAATATAAATACCTATAAATGCCCAGCTGGTAAATGAGACAAGATATAAAAAAAATTCAGCTAGCTTAAAATGGCGTACAGTGGTTGTTGATGTTTGTATCAATGAAATGCCTTACATATTGTCATTGCAAAATGAAACAACAGCAAAGCATGCACTGTGAAAACTGCCCCTTAAACACAGAAACAATATGCGAGGCATAATTTCCACACTAAGTTGTCACTACAGTTGGTGAAATGGTTACATGCAGCTGTAACCTGTAAAAAACCACAACCACAAGGACATAGCATATATTTTACCAAAGGGTTAACTTCATATATTACAAGAATAAATACAGCAAAACACACAACTTCAGTTTTGCCCGTTCTGTTTAATTAAACTTTCATCTCCCCAACAAGTAAGAATTTTATACAGCATTCTTCAAAAGTACTAAGCATAATATTGAACAGAAGAAGTATGTAATCATAAACAAAGATATATGCAAGTTAAAGCAATCACTTCTGAGAGAAAGCTCACCTGAAAGCAAGAGCCAGCTTGTTTTCCAAGTAGCGAATCATTGAGTTGATGAAAGTTGCTGGAACTGCAACGGCCAACCATTTGAGTAACATGATAGCAAAATTCTTCACATCTTTTCTCACAATATACTTCACAATCTGACCTTCCATAGATGCCACATAAATTGAGAGAAAAGTCCTCGTTGCCAATGCAAGGGTGTGCATTGACAACAATCCAGTTTCTTTTGTCCATATACCAGGTATCATTAACTTTACTAATTTCTGAAGTTGTATGATAAACTCCTTGTTAATACCTGGTGATATCTGTCGTTTGAGAACAACAGCCTCACCGTTTTTAATCCCATTCGTGATGGATTTCCCATTCTGTATCTTATTATTATTTGTCGCAGAATGGACGCAGTTTTCACCATCTGCTTTGCTGCTAATAATTGAAGCATGTCCATTTTGGTATGAATTATTAGTTGTGTTATTCTTACATAATAATTGTATATAGGGATATCCTAGTTTTAGGCCATATAAAAAAACTGCAGCTGCCACTACACTCCTTGTGAAATGTTCTTTCGGAATATTGTACTTAGCTACAGTATTGTCAATGTATTTTGATATCACAGTTGGCATTTTGACAACAGACTTCAAACATAAGAGTAGAAAAGGCCTGAGCGTTATGGGGGTTAACGAAATATAATCTTAAATCACTTCAAAGAGGTCGTCAATAAAAATACTTATAATGACTGGTTGAAACGAACTGCGAATGACCGATACTAAAAACTGTCAAGTTGAGTGTAAATATTTAAACATGGTATTATAGCCGTTAGAACTGTTACATATGTGTACGCTTTAACGCTCAAGATGCTACATTCACTCATTGTCACTCTTCCCAGATCATCTCTTCTCCATATTCATGAAACGCTACCATTACATGCAACGTATTACTCAGGCTGCAATATATATATACTACCACACATTTTCACAGCACTCGTAAATGCAGGACCCTTTCTTGACATCAGCTGATCTCGTGGAGTAATGTTCATCTGCCCGAAGCATGTCAACCAACGCAGCGAAATGAAAATGAACACGCCCGAGCGCGCGAGCTCTCGTCTACTACTGTCCCAACACCACGCTAGTGATGCACTGATGGAGCAGTAGTGCAAGGTTAACCGAGTGCGCTGTGAGAGCCGTAGATATGGTGGGAAGCGAGAGGGGTGAGGCGTGGAAATGAAAGGGAATAAGAGAAGTTCTGGTACCTGTTTGGAGCTAGTTCAGCCTATCCCACTGGCTAACTACTTATCCCGAAATCCTTCTCGAGAAGGTAATAAATGCCTTTCAGCTATTCTACGCCTTTTATGAAACTGACATCCCCCCCCCCCCCTTCTCTTGGTCGCTATCATCAGCCAGAAGAATCCAGCCCACATTTTTCAGCGTTTTTAAAGATCCATTTTAATATCATCTTATCTCAAAAGGAGATCCCGTGTCTTGTGTGATGTTTGTTTTGACTAACCGTGTTCTTTAGTGCAGTCTGACGGCCAGAGTACGAGGAAGTAGAATGTGCGAAATATGGAAAGTTGTGATATAAGAAACCTGAGCAAGCAGCGGAGTGTAAACAGGATATTTAGTGCAGATACTAAATGGAAAACTGCTATTCAGGAAAATGAATACTGTACACTTTCATTGTTTGATTTCTAAAGTTCAAAGAACCTTAAAGTTTATTCGGTTTCACAGAGAACTGATCTATGCTGCAACAACACCGTCGTTATGCCATGACACATTCCGGTTCATCTGTTACAGAGTAAAGATGCGTACGTATTTACCACAGTGGGGTGGCATAGCGTAGTTGCTATAGCGACTCGCTACAAGCTGGAAGGTTTGGGAATCCAAACTCTCTAGGAGAGGGCGAGATTTTCCGCACCCGTCCAGACCCGCCTACCCAGCCACCTGTACAAGGGGTACCGGTTCTCTTTCCCGGGAATAAAGCTGGCGGGGCGTGGCGTTGACCACCCACCCTGTCTAGCGCTGAAGTTACAGAAAGAGTAAGCTACACTTCTCTCCGTCTGGGTGAATTTTACCTACACACCTTGTTTTGCCAGTTGTTTGGTACGGTGGTGGAAGTGTTGGACCCGACTGCAGAACGTGGACTGTATGTAAGGGATCAGGATCCTGTAAGTTGCGGCAGACAGTGCAGTTGCCAATTGCAGATTGCACCTGCGAACACATTGTAAGGATTGCAATAAAAGACTGCACTAAAACCAAACGATAGGCCTATGCATGAGACACTGGCCACCGTAACTTGTGTGAACAAGTTGCAACCGCTTGAAAACAACATGCACAGAAGGTTACTGCCTACGTACATTTTACGTAAGATAATTTATTCATTAAAATAACCGTTTTATGGGATTTGAGGCCGTGTAAACATACAAACGTAATTCAAATGAAGACCGGAACATTTTTCGTGAAAGTACAGTCATATGATTCGTCATCAACTGAAGCCAGCAATTCGAAGATAACGTCGTGCATTGTTGTCTTCTGGCGTGTGTCTGCGGCATGACAACGCCCGGCCTCATACAGCCCGTCAAACCGCGAATCAAGTTCAGGATTTAAAACAGTTGTTATCTCATCCGCCATATTCACCAGATTTGGCACCCACAGATTTTCACCTCTTGGCCCTTAAAGACGCCCTAAGTGACGTGAATTCAGATCGGAAGGGAGGTAAAAGAGGCGGTGCATGCCCGGCTGGCACAGCACCCAACACTTGTTCTCCCGAGGACCTATTGCCTTGGTGGAACGATGGAGGAAGTTTGCAGAATGTGGTG